>WNFP01000451.1_pt1 | contig 30882 bp, 32 predicted proteins | sample 5400201 | NCBI WGS metagenome assembly WNFP01 (sample SAMN13153355, study PRJNA577476) | soil metagenome | isolation source: 115 cm saprolite under Madrone tree | place: USA:California | collected 2016-06-14 | reverse complement strand
CGACGGCTTATTTTGAAGGACCCTGACACTGGGTCCGAAGAAGAGCATCTCATCCCGCTCACGAAACACATCATCGTTTTCAAAGGAGACTTCGTGAAGAAAGGTCAGCAGCTCACTGAAGGACCGGTTGTTCCTCATGAAATCCTCGAAGTCTGCGGACCGCAGGACCTGCAGGAACATTTAGTCAATGAAGTGCAGGAGGTCTATCGCCTACAAGGCGTGGAGATCAACGACAAACATATCGAGATCATCGTGCGTCAGATGTTGCGCAAAGTGAAGATCACTGATCCCGGCGATACTTCGTTGCTTTGGGGCGATCAGGTCGATCGGCTCGATTTTGAAGCAGAGAATCAGCGCGTGGTTGAGCAAGGCGGAAAACCGGCCGAAGCCACGCCCGTGCTGCTCGGGATCACGAAAGCTTCGCTCGAAACTGATAGCTTTATCTCGGCTGCGTCTTTCCAGGATACAACCCGCGTCCTTACCGAGGCCGCGACACTTGGCAAAGTCGATCGTCTTCGCGGATTCAAAGAAAATGTCATCATGGGTCACTTGATTCCTGCAGGCACGGGATTCCCTCAGCACCGCGAGATCAAACTTGTCGAACTTGGCGAACAGATTGATGCGCCTGTCATGGAAGAAGCCGAGGCGCAGCCGGCGATCGGGTAAGTGCTACTTGTCATTCCGGGCGAAGTCGAGGAACCTCTTCTCTCTTTCGGCCGGGAGAGACTCTGTAGAGCCTATCGGTAATCGCGTCTGCGATTTTCGTCGGCTCCCGTGAGCCTCGCCCTACCGAAGGGCTTATGTCGATCGTGACCAAAACCGGTGATAAAGGCGAAACGTCGCTCATGTACGGTCGGCGCGTTTCTAAAAGCGATCCGCGTGTGAATGCCTACGGTTGCGTTGACGAACTGAACGCTGCGCTAGGCCTCGCGCGCGCGTTTTCTGAAAACGCATTCATTTCCGAGCAGATTCTGTTGGTCCAAAAAGATTTGATCGTCGTGATGGGCGAACTCGCGACCGCGCGTGAAGACATCGATCGTTACGTGAAGGATGAGTTCAAGCTTACGAGCGCCGAAATGATCGATCGCATCAGTGGGGTGATTGTCGATCTTGAAAAAGACAAATCGCTTTATCCGAAAGATTGGGTAATCCCCGGTGGAACGGTCGTTTCCGCGGCACTCGATTTCGCACGCACAACGGCGCGACATGCGGAGCGTCGCGTCGCCGCCTTGAAGAATTTGAGTCCTGAAATTCTCCGCTACTTGAATCGCCTGTCCGATTTCTGTTGGGTTCTCGCGCGCTACAGCGAAAAGAAATCCTGATCGATTTGCGGCTGCAATTTGCCGCTAAAAATTGGCAGTCGTCCGGTAGTACGACCGCGACCGGCTACGGACTTTATTACGTGGGCTCGAGCGCCTCCCCGCGTGGACGAATTAGATCCATCTCGGCGCTGGATTCCGGAAACATCATCATCATTCGTCAGCCAAGATCGACGTCTAGAAGACGGCGAATTTGCGGTTGCACTTCGGCAGGCGTTGTAGCATCTTCCCCGTCCGCTGTGCTGCGCGGCCGGCGCGATTTGTTTATGGCTGATACACCAGAATTAGTGCCTGAGCTCCTTGAGGCCGGGGTCCACTTTGGGCACCAGACCAAGCGCTGGAATCCGAAGATGAAGCCCTTTATCTTTGAGAAGCGGAACCAAATTTATATCATCAATCTCGATGAGACCGTGCAGCAATTGCATCGTGCGACCGAATTTTTGCAGGAGGTGACCCGTCGCCGCGGGAAGATCTTGTTTGTGGGCTGCAAGAAGCAGGCGCAGGAAGCGGTGAAAGAAGCGGCCATGGCTTGCGGACAATTTTACGTCAATCAGCGCTGGCTTGGCGGGACGCTGACCAATCTCTCGACTATCCGCAAGAGCATCGGCCGGTTGAAATACATCGAACAGATCGAGCAATCGCCGGAATACAAAAAAATGGGAAAACAGGAATTGGCGGCATTGAATCGAGAGGCTGCGAAACTCCGGCGCAATCTCGATGGAATAATCGAGATGTCGCAGTTGCCCGATGCGTTGGTGGTAATCGATACCACACGTGAACAAAACGCGGTCAATGAGGCGCGACGTCTTGGCATTCCAGTTGTCGCGATCGTCGATACCAATGCGGATCCCGAGATGGTCGATTATCCAATCGCCGGAAACGACGACGCAATTCGTGCGATTCGCGTGATTCTGCAAAAGCTGGTGGATGCCATTGTTTCGGCGAGCGGCGAAACTCGAATCCGCGAGCAGGTCGAAATGGCGGGCGTTTCTGCATAGGAAAAATGTGGAGAATCGTTGGTTGAGAGTTGAGAAACTCAACTCCGCGCTGTCCGCCAACGCTCCAACGGTCTAACACTTCAACGATTCAATGCTTCGTTTTATGGAAATCAACCCTCAGCTCGTGAAACAACTGCGCGAAAAGACCAATGCCGGTTTTATGGATTGTAAGCGCGCCTTGGCCGAAGGTGGCGGAGATCTCGAAAAGGCAGAGGCAATTTTGCGAATGAAAGGCATCGCCGGCGCCGGGAAAAAAGCCTCGCGCGCGACGAAGGAGGGTATTGTGGCTTCTTACATTCATTTACAGGGGAAAGTCGGCGTGCTCGTGGAAGTGAATTGCGAGACCGACTTTGTGGCCAGGAACGAGAATTTTCGCGATTTCGTAAAGGACATCACATTGCATATTGCCGCCGCGCATCCCCTTTTCGTAAGCCGGGAACAGGTGCCGTCGAAGACGATCGAAGCGGAGCGTGCCATTTACGAGGCGCAGGTGAAAGACAAACCCGCGAACGTGGTCAATAAGATTGTTGAAGGCAAGCTCGACAAATTTTACAGCACCGTCTGTTTGCTTGAACAGGGTTTTATCAAAAATCCTGATCAAACAATCAAGGAACTGCTGAACGCAAAGATCGCGGAGCTTGGCGAAAACATTTTGATTCGACGTTTTACTCGCTACCTGGTTGGAGAGCCGATTCCTGCGGAAGTTTAACAAGCTTCCAAGTTGAAATTGTAGCAGCAGTCTATGACCGTCGCCTGGTAGATTGGAGGTCGACGCTCGCGGAGCACGTCTACCAAGAACTAATGGGTCTGAGAACTTACAAAACGAAGCGCAATTTTGCGCGCACGTCCGAGCCGAAAGGGGGCAAGCCGAAACCCAAAGGTGTGAAAGGCGCATCGCGCTTCGTGATTCAAAAACACGATGCCAGCCGCTTGCATTATGACTTCCGTCTACAGATGGAAGGCGTTTTGAAATCCTGGGCCGTGCCGAAAGGGCTTCCCTGGGTTCAAGGTGAAAAACATCTCGCCGTGGAAGTTGAAGATCATCCTATCGAATACGAAGACTTCGAGGGCGTGATCCCAGAGGGAAATTACGGCGGTGGTACGGTCATGGTCTGGGACCGCGGCACGTATTACGTTTACGGAGAACAGCCTTCTAAATCGCTGCGCGATGGCAAATTACATCTGGTGCTCGACGGAAAGAAAGCGAAGGGGGAATGGACGCTCGTTCGGATTCGCAGCGATTCGCAGAAGAACCAATGGCTCCTTCTGAAAACCGGCACAAACGCGCGTCCGCCTTCAAAAAAGCACGAAGATCAATCGGCAAAGACCGGCCGGACAATGAAACAGATCGCAGGAGATCGCGATGCTGAATGGGAATCTGACCGCGACGAACCTACCAAGGAATCTAAACCTGGCGCAAAATCGATACTCCGCACGCGCATCAAAGCAGCACTTAAAAAAAAAGAGGTAGGGGCGACCCTGCCACCGCGGGACACCTCCGACCTAATAAACCAACTTCAGATTACGCAGGAAAGCTCGCCAATTTACCGAGTGCGAAACCACGCTTCATTCAACCAATGAAGCCGCGATTGGTGGAGAAGTCTCCATCGGGCGGCGATTGGAGTTACGAATTGAAGTTCGATGGCATCCGGGCGTGCGCCGTCAAAGACGACGGCAAAGTCAATCTCACCTCGCGTAACGGGAAGGAACTGCGCAGTCGCTTTGGCGAAATTACCAATGCAATCAAGGAATTGCCGATCGACGAATGCGTGATCGATGGCGAAGTAGTCGCACTCGACGAGGAAGGCCGCTCCTCGTTTCAGTTGCTCCAGGCGTTGGAAATGGAGGGCCGCAAACCGCCGGTGCGCTTTTATGTGTTCGATCTGCTTCAGCTTAATGGAAAAAGTCTCCTTCATCTTCCGCTCATGCAGCGCAAGCAGTTGCTGGCAAGAATTTGTGAAAGCGTCGCGGACCCGATCCGCTACTCGGGCGAGATTGGCAGCGATGCAAAATCACTATTGGCGGAAGTGAAACGCCGCGGCCTCGAAGGGTTAATCGGCAAACTGAGCAATTCCGTTTATGAACCGGGGCGGCGCAGTGGTAGCTGGATCAAGCTCAAATGTGTGAATGAGCAGGAATTCGTTATCGGCGGGTACACGCCGCCAGCCGGGTCCCGCAAACATTTCGGCGCGATCCTTGTCGGTTATTACACGGGCAATCGCTTGATGTTCGCCGGCAAAGTAGGAACCGGATTTACCGCAAGATCATTGTCGATCCTACACAACAAATTCCGAGCTGAAGAGCGCGACGATTGCCCTTTTGTAGAACTTCCCTTGAAACAAAACGGAAAATGGGTGCAAGGAATCACTCCATCGGAAATGCGAAAATGCACATGGATCCATCCAGTCTTCGTTTGTGAGATTAAATTCGCTGAATGGACGCGGGACGGAAAATTGCGCCAGCCGGTTTTCCTGGGCTTGCGCGAAGACAAGAATCCCAAAGACGTTGTTCGGGAAGCATGAATTCCGGATTCCGCTTGTTCCGCGGTGAGCCGCAAATATGGTGAGGCGATGAAAGTGAAAGTCGTCGTGATGCCGAAGGCCACGGTGCTCGATCCACAAGGTAACGCTGTGCGTGACGCAATGCGGCATCTTGGCATGCCGGAGGTGCGTAGCGTCAGGATCGGAAAATATATGGAGATCGATGTCGATGGGAAAAATGGTGAACTCGAATCGCGCTTGCACGGCCTTTGCCGCGATTTGCTGTCGAATCCGGTGATCGAAGACTACGAGCTACAGAAGGACGAGTCGGTAAAACGAAAAAGGAACAAGTGAAATTCGCCGTCATTCAGTTTCCGGGTTCAAATTGCGATCAGGATTGCGTCGCTGCGATTAGCAGCCTTGAGGGCCTGCGTGCTGAATACGTCTGGCATAAGGAGACATCGCTTGATGATTTTGACGCCATCGTTCTCCCAGGGGGATTCGCCTACGGGGATTATCTCCGCTGCGGCGCCATCGCTCGTTTTTCTCCGATTATGCGAGCTGTAATAAGTGACGCGCGAGCGGGTAAGCTTGTGCTTGGGACATGCAACGGTTTCCAGGTTCTATGCGAAGCCCGTCTCTTACCGGGTGCGCTCGTGCGGAATCGTTCGCTGCGGTTCGTCTGCGACATGGTCACGGCGCGGGTGGAAGTGGATGATTCGCCGTTCACTCACGGTTGCCCGAAAGGAATGCTTCTTCGCTTGCCGGTTGCGCACGGCGAAGGCTGTTTTTTCGCTGACGCGGAAACATTGCACGAGCTCAATGCAAATCGACAAGTGATTTTGCGTTATGCTGACAGCCGCGGCCGGATAGTTCCCGAGGCCAATCCGAACGGTTCTGTTGAAAACGTCGCGGGCATCTGCAATCGCGAGCGAAACGTCTTCGGCCTGATGCCTCATCCTGATCGTGCTTCCGATTTGCGGCTGGATAGCGCAGATGGCGCGAAAATTTTTCGATCAATGGTGCAGACGATAAGCAGGAATCGCGCGACATCAGAGCGCGCAAAGCAAGTCGCGTGAGCCTTTTCATTGCCGGGACGGATACCGGAGCAGGCAAGACGCACACGGCGGTCCAGATCCTGCGTTTGTTGCGCGCCTCAGGGAGACGATGCGTCGGAATGAAGCCGATCTGTTGCGGAGATCGTCGCGACGCAGAGTGTCTGCTCGCTGCTGGCAGTGAAGGATTGAGGATCGAGGAGATCAACCCAGTCTGGCTCAAGACACCGGCCGCGCCGCTTGTGGCCAGTCTCATGGAGGATCTCGACATCGATCTCGATCGAGTCCTGGCTGCGTTTCACGCTCTTCAAAACCGAGTCGAGCACGTCGTTGTCGAAGGAGTCGGCGGTTGGCTGGTGCCGATTCGTTCCGATTATTTTGTGAGCGACTTGGCCGTCGGGATGTCTTTACCGGTGCTGGTGGTCGCGCAGAACCGGCTGGGGTGCCTGAATCACACAGCACTGACCGTGCGGAGTATTGCTGAGCACGGGCTTCGTTGTCTCGGCGTTGTGTTAAATGGCGCTCCTGAGGCGAGCAATATAGCCTCCGTGACCAACCTGGACATTTTAAAGAAGATCGTCGATGTCCAATTATTTACTGGATTAACTGAAAATATGGCTCAATTTCCCGTTGACTGGCGATCGATGATCAATTTGACGTGAACTGCTTTAGCTCGTCCACGTCGATACATGAGTGTAAACAAGTTTTACATCCAGAGTGGGTCATTTCGACTCGCTCCCTAGGCGAGACTGGAATGGCATTGCCATTGCTAGAAGTTAAAGGCAACAAACCTTACTCCTATGCTTTTACAAAAAACCTTACATATGAGTCAGCCGTTAGCGGAATGCAAAGCCCGTCTTGCCAGCATTCAATCATATAGGCGGCAGTTCCTTATGGTAACAAGGGCGACTGTGACTTCGTCTAAGACCGTTGATTTCAGCTTTCGCGGTCCGCTCGGTTTTGAGGCTCATACGGTTCTGCTGTCGGTCGAGAGCGAGTCGCCCGATCAGTATACGTTTGAGTCCGTTGGCGGGAATATTAACCTGATGGGAATCGTTGATTTCGCTGAGATCCGGCCAAACTGCACAGAGGTCACGCTTGCAGTGCACTACGAGATCAGGAACAAATTGTTTGCTTGGCTCGACCGGCGCCTGCGCTTTGTCGATACGTTTGTGACTGCAGAGCTGCGCAGCATCCGCGCGCACTTCGAAGGAATCGCCGCAAGTTATCTTGAGCGTGCGCCGGTTTTGCCGATGTTCCAAACGGCTGCAGCCTGAACAACATAGTTTGTTTCGGAGAGCCACGAAAGTTGTGCCACTTTCGTGGCTCTTTTGCTGTACGCGGGGCGTTTATGCTATTCGCACAGCGTGTTTCTTGTCGAGCCGAAGAATTTGGCCAGGCTCGAGGCTAATGGCTGCCTTGGGTTCGCGAATCTTCACTCCATCCAGCTCCACGCTCCCTTGTTTAATGAGCCGTGAGACTTCACTGCGGGATTTTTGAACGTTGAATGCTTCCCGATAAACAATTGAAACGAGCGTGACGGCGTCAAACTCGCCTGGTGGAGTCGTTGAAAACGTCGGCAGGTCAGCATGTTCCAAATCACGTTTGCTAAAGCGGGTGTCCCACTGATCGAGGGTTTGTCGCGCAACGGCAGTTGAGTGGTATGTCTGGACGATTTCGAACGCCAGTTGCTTTTTGGCGTCAAGCGGATGTGCCCCGACCGGCGGCGCCTGCCCAATAAGCAATGGATAATAGCGCGTCATCAGTTCGTCCGAAATGCTCATCAACTTTCCGAACATATCTGAGGCGGACTCATTGATTGACACGAAATTGCCGAGGCTTTTGCTCATTTTCTTTGAGCCGTCGAGGCCTTCGAGGATCGGCAACAGAAAAACAACCTGCTGTGGCAAGCCTTCCTCCTTTTGAAACTCGCGCCCCACCAGGATATTGAAAAGCTGATCAGTCCCACCAAGCTCGACATCCGCCTTCACCATAACCGAGTCCCAGCCTTGCATAATCGGGTACTGAATTTCATGGGCACGAATCGATTCCTGATTATCGATCCGGGCCCGGAAATCTTCGCGTTGCAACATCTGTTGCAGCGTCACTCGGCTATTCAGGCGAATGACGTCTTCGAACGACATCGTTCGAAACCAGTCGCCATTGCAGACGGTTTCAGTGCGGGCCGGATCGAGAATCTTGAATGCCTGCTCACGGTAGGTCGCAGCATTTGCCATTACTTCTTGATGGGTTAATTGCGGCCGCGTGGCCGAACGACCGCTCGGGTCGCCAATCATCCCCGTGAAATCACCGATGATGAGAACCGCTTGGTGACCCAGATCTTGAAACTGCCGAAGTTTTCGAAAGATGACCGTATGGCCTAGATGAATATCAGAGCTGGTAGGATCGACCCCGAGCTTTACCCGGAGCGGCCGGTCGAGCGCAAGTTTTTTGCGCAGTTCGTTCTCGCTGATGATCTGCGCAGCGCCTTGTTTTAGAAACGCGAGAGCTTCGTCCGGTTGCATGATTCCACCACAGAATAGTGCGCCGGTTCAGCGCGCTACTTGTTTTTGTTCAGCAACTCGCGCACCTGCTCAATCGTAAGCGGACCATTTTTACGGTTAAGCGCCTTTTGACTTTTCCCCTGATCGAGGAAGGGCCGGTTTCCGGCGAAAGCACGGCCGCCTGCTGCTTTGTCAGCTTGAGGCGCATCGCGGACACCGCGCGCAGTTCGAGTTGAATAGGCCGACTGCGAAACTCCGATTGGCTGCCGCGACGAAGTATCGGATGCGGTGCGAGTGCCACGGAACGACTGAGAATTGGCTTGCCGTGTCGAAAAGTCCCGCGTCTCAGAGAAGCTCTTCGAGCTGGATTTTCTCTGGATGTAAAATGCTCCTACGGTCGCCCGTTTATTTATAGATACGCCGTCGGCGATGAATTTTTTGGTCTGTGCCGTACTTTGCAGACTCATGTCTGGCCTGAGGAGGCGTTCGACGAGTTTGCTTTCTTGATCCTGAGCGTGGGCAAAAGAGAAAGCAGCCAGCAGCAATAAGGAAGTCGTAACTATTTTTCCCACATCGCCGAGGCTGCCGAAACCAAACCCATTTTGTAAAGCAAATTGTAGATATTTGGGTCGAGCTTTCCAGCAATCAGCAAGCGAAGCGATCGTCCTTTAAGTCAGCAAGAAGGTCGGTTTTTGTTGTTTTTCACGATTCACCGCGAAATGATGGACGGATGTCTGATCATATTTACAAGAAAATCGAGCTCGTTGGTTCTTCGCCGAACGGATTTGAGGAAGCGGTCAAAAATGCGTTGGCACGTGCCGAGAAAACAGTCCGTAACATGCGCTGGTTTGAGGTAGCCGAAACCCGCGGTTATATCGACGACGGCAAGATCGGTCATTGGCAGGTGACGCTGAAGATCGGTTTCACACTTGAGCCTTAAGGTGGATCCGAGGTTCCCCCGCGTTAGTGGATTAACCGCTTAGCCCTGCTTGCAACACCGATCGGAGGAGTAACCGATCCGACTCTAATCTTCTTGAGCCGCCTGATACAACTTCGTGGCGCCGTAAATCAAGACGGCCGGTCTCAAAGCGACTACGAGAAGCCGAAATAGCCCGCCAAGGATTCGACCAGTCGGCAGGCGATTTAAAATGTATCCGGCTATAAATGCGTATAAAAGTGACTGTGCCGGTTTCTCCCGGACATACTCCTCAGTTTGACTGAGAACCGCTTCGAACTGCTCTTTCGCCCAAGGCAATGCGCGTTCCGGAAACTCTTCGAGTCTTTGTGCAGATGATTGGTCCATATCCCTTAATGATTCGCATTCTGATCATTCCTTGCGCGAATCGACTTGCTCACCGCAAGAGTAGCCAAATCGAACTCGCACCCGCGCCCGGAGGGAAATCGGGCAGAGGAGGTTGTCGATGAAACGTTGCGGCGCGGCGCCCTGCCCTGAGGCAATAACGAGCCATTACTTCGAGTGCGTGTTCGTGTAAAACGGAGCAATTTGTCGAAAGGAGGATGCGGCCGTCTCGCTCTGCCAGTTCGAGCGCGTTAATCAGCAATTTCTCAAAATCGTTTTCAACATGGAACGTCTTTCCGCCGGGTGCGCGGGAAAACGTCGGAGGATCGAGAATGATCATATCAAATTTCTCGCCCTTGCGCGCGAGCCGCGGCAGTACCGCTATCAGATCGTCCGCGATAAAGCGATGATCGATCGTCGCCAGACTATTGAGTCCAAAATTCTCTCGACCCCGCTCGAGCGACTTTTTGGAAAGGTCAATATTGACCGTAGTTGCTCCGACGCGTGCGGCGCTAACCGAGAACGAGCAGGTATAGGCAAAACAATTCAAAAGGCGCTTCGGAGCGACGTGACGCACGTAGCGACGATTTTCTCTTTGATCGACAAAAAACCCCACGGAGTAGCCGCCCCCGAAGTCGATTCCAAATCTCAGATGCCGCTCCGTCGCGATCGTCTGTAAATTCTCACCCGCATCACCAAAAACGAGATGCGGCGCTTCGCGCTCTTCGTTCTTACGGGGCACGAATCGGGCGAAAATACGTCCCAACTCAAAGTGCACAGCCGTCGCCCACATGTGTAGTTCCTGCATCAAACGCTCGCGAGCCAGAACTCGTTTGAACGAGATGAGGACATCGCGTCCGAAGCGTTCCACCCAGCCGTCTTCAATCGTGCAGAGCCGATGCGCATCGGTCCCCTCCGCTTCGAAATCGCGAAGTAAGCTGGCATCAATCCATTCAGTTCTTGTTTTCATCGGCCGGAGTGACTTTTAACGGCATACTTGCGAATGCGACAGTGCGCAACGGATCGGTTGCCGCCAAGTCCGGGCGCGCTACACTCCCGCATCGTAGAGCGTCGTCGGGTGCACGACTCGACTGCTAACCTATGCAACAAGTTACGGTTCGCGTTCCAGCGAGCACTTCTAATCTCGGCCCCGGCTTTGACTGTCTCGGTGTGGCGTTGCGCATTTATAACGACGTAATCGTGACACACGGCGCGAAATCTCAGCTACCGGCCATCGCCCGTGCGGCAGCGGATTTGTTTTTTCAACGAACATCCTGTACGCCATTTTCATTTTCCATTTCGATCAAAGGCGACGTTCCATCTTCACGTGGTTTGGGTGGCAGCGTCACGGTCCGTCTTGGCGTTCTTCTTGCGATGAATTTTTTGAGCGGCAATCGTCTCGATCGATTGTCAATCTTTCAATTATGCGCGCAGTTGGAAGGACATCCTGATAACGCCGCCCCGGCAGTTTTCGGCGGGTTCACGGTTGCCCGAGAGGAAAATGTTCAACACTTCCACGTTTCAAGGTCATTATCTTTCGTTCTTTTGATTCCCAATTTCGAAGTTGAAACATCCGCGGCGCGAAAGATTCTACCGTCGCAAATTACGCGGGCCGCTGCGATCAAAAATTGTGCAAATGCATCCGCAATCACGGCCGCGTTTGCGTCTGGCAATTATCAGAATCTGCGCGGCGCATTTCGCGATCACCTGCATCAGCCGTATCGAAAAAAACTGATTCCATTCCTACCGCACGTCATCGCCGCCGCCGAGCAAGCTGGCGCCCTCGGCGCTTACCTTAGCGGCAGCGGATCGACCATCGCCGCCCTCACATTGACGAATCCGGAGAAGGTGGCGGAAGCGATGCATCGTAAGATTGAGAAGCACATCGCCCGAATGCTTATCGTTTCCGCCGATAACCGTGGCGCCCGTCTTGTCCAATCACCGATCAGCAGCCACTAATCACCTTTTTCATCATGGGTCGCCGCCTTGAGAATCTAGAACAGTTCGGGATCGACGTCGTCCTCGAGCGGCGACACGGTTTTCGCGCCCGTACCCTGCGCGGGATTCTCTACTCTCTCTCTTTTATTTACGAACGTGTCGTTCAACTCCGGCTTTATCTTTACCGCAAACGCGTTTTTCGCGAACGCGCGCTCGGTTGTCTTGTAATCAGTATCGGGAACCTGACGGTCGGCGGCACGGGAAAGACCCCGATCGTCGAGAAATTCGCGCGCGCGCTCCAATCCGGCGGCCGCCGGGTCGCGATCCTGAGTCGCGGTTACAAGAGTGTTCCGCGCAAACGCAGGTGGCTCGATCGAATCAAGAAAAAAGATGTCGATCCACCGCGTATCGTTTCGGATGGAAAATCGTTACTGCTCGATTCATTAACTGCCGGCGATGAACCGTACATGCTGGCGCATAACTTGAGAGACGTGATCGTCCTCGTAGACAAAGACCGCGTAAAAAGCGGGCGCTTCGCAATCGATAAATGGGACATCGATACATTGTTGCTCGATGATGGCTTGCAATATCTGCATCTTAAACATCGGCTCGACATGGTCCTGGTGGATCGACAGGCGCCATTCGGTAACGAATTCCTGCTCCCTCGCGGCACCTTGCGCGAGTCGCCTCGCAATCTGCGACGCGCGAGCTACATCTTCATCACCAAAAATACGGGCGAACCTAATGACGCGCTCATTCAACGCATCCGACGTTACAATCGCACCGCCGAGATCATCGAATGTGCGCATAACCCGCTCTATCTTCAGAATGTTTATACCGGCGAGCGATTGCCACTCGAACGCCTGCGCGGCACTTTCATCGGCTCAATCTGCGGAATCGCAGTGCCGGAAAGTTTTGAGGGCGGGCTCAAAGCTTTGGGCGCACAGGTCGATCTTGCGAAACAATACATCGACCATCACTACTATACCGAAGCGGAGTTGCGGAGCTTTATCGGACGTTGCATCCGGCGCGATTTGGCGATGATCGTGACGACGGAGAAGGACGCTGTGCGCATGCCCCGCTTGCCAGAAGCCGAAGTGAAAGTGCCGATTTATTTCTTGCGTGTCGAGATCGAGATCCTGAGCGGCCACGAAAGCTGGGAACATTGCGTCGCACGCATTTGCAAACCTCAGCCCATGCTCTCACCGGAGCGGTTCTTTGCGTGATTTGTTATTCCGACCGAAGTCGAGGAATCTCATACCGTTATGTCCGAGAAAGCCGAACTAGTCGTCGAAAATCGCAGGATTCAGATTTCGAATCTCGACAAGGTGCTTTATCCGAAGGTTGGATTCACCAAGGGGCAGGTGATCGATTACTACATTCGCGTAGCGCCGGTCATTTTGCCGCATTTGAAGGATCGGCCGCTCACCATGAAGCGCTATCCCGATGGCGTGGAAGGCGAGTTTTTCTATGAAAAGAATTGCCCAGAGCATCGGCCGAAATGGGTGCAAACGGCCCAGGTTTGGAGCGAAAGCAACGAGCGCATGATGAATTACTGTCTAGTTCAGGATTTGCCGACGCTCGTCTGGGCTGCGAACCTCGCTGATCTCGAATTGCACACATCGCTCGCGCGCAAACGCGATGTCGCGCGCCCAACCATGATGGTGTTCGATCTCGACCCCGGTGTGCCCGCCGACATCGTCCGATGCTGCCAGGTCGGTCTTTGGCTACGCGATCTGCTTGCGAAAATGAAATTAAAATCGTTTGCCAAGACAAGCGGGTCAAAAGGGCTTCAAGTTTACGTGCCGCTGAATACGGCGGTGACCTACGACCAGACCAAGGACTTATCGCGCGCTCTTGCTCAGCATTTGGAACGCGAGCATGGCGATCTTGTCACCTCAAACATGTCGAAAGCGGTTCGCAAAGGGAAAGTCTTCGTCGATTGGAGCCAGAACGACGAGCACAAGACCACTATCTGCGTCTATTCGCTCCGCGCCAGAGAAGGCCCGACCGTTTCAACGCCGGTCACTTGGGATGAAGTTGAGAACTGTTTGAAAAGGAAAAACGCTGACCTCTTAAAATTCCGCTCCAACAAGACCATCGCCCGCGTCGAAAAGTTGGGGGATCTCTTTGCGTCGGTCGAAAAACTCAAACAAAAGCTGCCGAAAAAGTGGAAGCTATGATGTACTTAAGGTGGCAAAGATTATAGGGCATGAACAGTCACGTATGGTTTGATGCGATCGGATGGGCGGGAGCCGCCGCTCTCCTTGTCGCTTATGCGATGGTTTCCTCCAAGAAATTGGAAGGAGACTCAAATGCCTACCAATACCTTAATATCATCGGCAGCCTTCTCTTGGCCATAAACACGGTCTTTTACAGAGCTTATCCATCTTCTTTCGTGAACATGATTTGGATAGGAATAGCTGTCTTTTCAATGGCCGCAAGAAAGCGAGTTTCGTCTCGTTAGGTTGTTGCGACCGTGATCAGCAATTATTTCATATGCGTAAAGTGAATTTGAAGGATATCCCGGAGCAGGAGCGAAAATCGCCGAAAGGAAAGTTTGGCCGAGCATCTAAGAATATTTCTATTGCCCTCGGGCGTGAACCGGAGTCGCTCGATTTGGCGAAACGACATCCGTTTGATCTCGCGCTTGTGCGAATTCCAAAAGGCAAATCACTTTGTCCATACCATGCGCACTCGGCTGAAACGGAGTTTTACCTCGTCGTTTCCGGCCGCGGCAGCATTCGCGATAAAGATGGGATAACTAAAGTCGAACCGGGTGACGCGTTTTTCTTCCAGCCGGGCGACGCGCACCAGCTCACCAACGCTGGTGATGAAGATTTCGTTTACTATGTAATCGCAGATAATCCGCGAAGCGGCGGAGCAACCGGCGATTCCTGTTATTATCCCGACAGCCGCAAATGGGCGGTCGCAAAAGAGGGACCGGATGAAGTGATTGTGAAAGGGACGGAGACTGATTATTTCGATGGCGAAGAATAAATCCGAATTGTAGGGCGTCTGTGTCAGACGCTGGACCATGTAGCGGCGGTCACAGACCGCCGCTACAGTTTTCCATATGCGCAAAGCAAATCTAAACGAGATCAAAGAAGAGGCGTGGCAATCCCCAAGCGGGAAGTATGCCGTGTCCTTTAAGGGGATTTCAGAAGCGCTGGGCCGCGACCCCGGCTCGCTGGATTTGTCCAAGCGTCATCCATTCGATCTGGAATGGAATCGCGTGCCTCCCGGCAAACGAAATTTCCCTTACCATGCGCACTCAGCACAATGGGAGCTTTATCTCATCGTGAGCGGCAAGGGCACCGCGCGTCACAAGGATGGCACAATGGAAGTCATTTCCGGCGACGCATTCATTTTTAGGCCTGACGAACCGCATCAACTGATCAACTCTGGTCAGGAAGATTTCGTCTTTTACGTGATCGCGGATAATCCAATCGGCGAATCGGCTTACTACCCGGACAGCGGGAAGTGGAAAGTCAACAAGTCATCAGCGGCGGATCGCGTCGTTGTGAAGGGGGAAGAGACCGATTATTTCGACGCCGAAGAATAGATTTTTCTGTAGAGGCACCCGTATCGGCTGCATACAAAGAACTGCAGGCGATATGCCTGCCACCGCAGTTGTTTGCGACCAGCGCGTGCTCTGCATTTAAGCTCAAATCATGGATTCCAACAAATCACCGCACGATTTTCCGTACAAGACTTACCTCAACATTCTGCACGGACCCCTTGAACGAATCGATGCGCAGAAACTGGCCGATGCCTGCACGGACAAGTGGTACAACCAGACGCTTTGCAAGGTAAACGATTCTGTCGTAAGGATGGCGGTAATTCAGGGCGAATATCACTGGCACGAACACAAAGACATCGATGAATTCTTTTTCGTTCTCGACGGAAATTTTCTGATCGATCTCGAAGATCGCGTTGTAGATCTTGCACCGAAGCAGGGCTTTGTCGTGCCCAAAGGGGTGCGACATCGCACACGCGCGCCTGAGCGAACAGTGATTTTGATGGTCGAGCGCGCGGACGTCGTTCCGACTGGCGACTAAACGCGCCGATTGGCAGGTGAAAATAATTTCCGGCGGCCAAACAGGCGTCGACCGCGCAGCGCTCGATGTCGCGCTCAAGAACGGAACCGATTGCGGCGGTTGGTGTCCAGCCGGGCGCCTTGACGAATTCGGCAGAATTCCCGGTCAATATCCACTCCAAGAGCTAGAAGGCGGTGGATTCGCCGAGCGTACTTTGCAGAACGTGAAAGACTCTGATGGAACCGTCATTATTTATTCCGGCAAGTTGAGTGGCGGTACAGAGCAAACGGTCCGCTTCTGCCGTGAGCTGGAGCAGCCGCATCAATTGATCTACGCATCAAAGGTTTCGATTGAAGATGCCGCGAGGTTGATCACGGATTTTGTCCGCAAGGATAAGATCGAGATCCTTAACGTGGCTGGCCCGCGCCAAAGCGAATGGCCAGACGGATACGATTACGCTTATGGCGCGCTCAATCTATTTCTTCTCGATGCTGCACTGTAGTGGCAAGCGTGCCACCTGCCATTTAACGAAATTTGCAGCCGGCACGGCTGCCTCTACAGTTTCGCGCGGCATCTTCATTCGTATCTTAGCGCTTTGACCGGATCGAGGCGCGCGGCGAAGTAGGCTGGAATCAACGCTGCAAACGAGCAGATGAGAAACGCGCTGATGCAGATAATGGCGACGTCCCTCGGAATGACCTCCGCCGGGATCGCCGAAAATTGATAGACTTCGCGAGGGAAAATCTCGATGTGCAATGTCGATGCCAGCCAACGGCTAAATTCGTTCCGATAACGGATCAACGTCATCCCGAGTCCAAGTCCCGTAAGAGTTCCGAAAAGTCCGACGATTGTTCCCTGGCCGAGAAAGACCCAGATGATTTGCGCGATGTTTGCCCCAAGCGCCTTCATGATTCCGATCTCGCGCCGCTTTTGCACGGTCACTGTGATGAGCGTGCTCATAATTCCGAATGCGGCGACGACCACGATGAAGAACAAAAGGAAAAACATTACGGTGCGCTCGAGCCGCACAGCCTCGAAATACTGCCGGTTCATGTCGATCCAGGTCTGCGCGAATTCGGGCGGTTCGAGAAATTGTTCAATCGCTTGTTTTACACGCTCTGCGCTGTACGGGTTATCCGTTTTAATCGTGATGCCGTGTAATGCGTCCCCCAGACCGTATAACTCTTGTCCAACATAAATTGGAACGAGCAAAAACTCAGAGTCGTGCAGGTAATGACCGGTTTCGAAAATACCGGTGACGGTTAGTTCTTTCGGCAGGATTACATCGCGCAATTGGTCGATCGCCTTTTTCTCTTGGTCGCCCTTGGCGTTCTCCAACTTCTTAATACCATCCAGAATCTGCCCGAGATTCCCCGGCGAATAAATCGTAAGTTTGTCGCCGACATGAACTTGCAATTTCCGTGCGAGCTCAATGCCGAGCACGGTCGATTCTCCATCCAGGTCGAGCTTGCCGTATTTGATGAATTTTCTCAGCGGAACCACTTTCTCCTCCTGCGCGGGCTCCACACCGCGAATCATCGGCGCGAGCCGCCGGTTTTGAAATTCGACGATCACCGGCCCTTGAATGTAAGGGGCGGTCGCAACCACACCTGGGGCATTATCGATTTTGGTTTTAAGCGTTCGCCAGTCCCGCAAGACGTCTTCCGTGCTCACGAGAATATGCGCATCGAAATCGATCACTTTCTGGCGCAGTTCGCGGTCGAAACCGGTCATTACCGAAATCACCAGTATCAGCACCGTCACGCCGAGCATCACGCCCAACACCGAGATCAACGTGATGATGGAAAGAAATGTGCGCTTCGGTTTCAAATACCGCAGCGCCAGAAAAACGCTAAAGGGCAGTTTCAATCGGCGATACCGTGGCCGCGAATCCACTGGTTTTCCAGACAAACTGTGGGTAGAGGACGGCTCGCCGAGCCGTCCGAAAATCTTTTCAAACGCTGTTCGACTCGGTTTGTAGTTTGACTCTCGGGTCCGCCCGGCGGTTGCACCTTACCAGTTACTTCAGCGCGTGAGCTTTTAAATCTTCCAGCGTGACGAATTCGAGCGCGGAAGCGTGGGTTGCTTCAAGATCGACAGGGGCCGCACGATTGTGATCAAGCGCGTTCTTCCAACGCGTCACACAGACGCACCATTTGTCGCACGGCTTTAGTCCGGGAAATCCCCATTCCGGACGCGGCGTGACCAGATCGTTTCCATCGAGCACGGAAAAATCTAGAAATTCACGCGTGACCTTAACGCAAACCGTATGCAATCCAACGTCTTCAGGGCCAGTGCGACAAAAGCCGTCGCGAAAAAATCCGGTTATCGGATCGCGACAACAACATTTTAAATCCGTTCCGAGAACATTCGTGGGCATCGACCAAGATTAGCATGCGAACATTAAGCTGTTAAGGCGCTCAATCGTTAAATCGCACAACCTTGATTTGTTGAATCGTTAGATCGTTGAATCTGAAGCGCTCTGACGTTAACAAGGTGTTGAAGCGCTGCCCTCCAAGATGTCAACTGCAATCGCCTATTGGCTCACCCCGGCTGAGCCGGCACGCGGGTTTCTTGAGAAACTCATTGTCGATCTATCGCGACAGTATCATGCCCCTGTCTTTGAACCACACGTTACACTTTATGTCGGATCAGTGCTAGCTGAAGTAACCGACCAGATTGTCTCGCAAACCGCAATTGATTGCCAACCAATCAAGTTGGAAGTGCTTGATGTGCATCACTCGGGCGAGTTCACGAAAACCCTCTTCGTACAACTTGCGTCAAACGGAAAATTGCAACGGCTGAGCGAACTGATTCGGCGACGATCACCGCCTTCCTCCCTTTATCACCTCGATCCGCACGTGAGCTTGCTTTACAGGAGGATGTCACTTACCGCACGGCGCGAATTAGCTCACTCAATCAGGCTGCCGTTTTCGAAAGTCGGTTTCGACTCGATCAAAGCCGTGCGTTGCGCCTTGCCCACGCGTAATCGCGCTGAAGTGGAAGCTTGGCGCGTGATTGCGACGAAGTCTCTCGATGAATAGTTAATCTTCGCTAGGTAGGCATACCGTCGCCTTCCCGACGTGCTTGCAGCCCACGCGGACGCCATTCGAGTTTTGCATACCTTGCGTCCGCCCGGTGTCGCCATGGTGGGACGTGATATTGTCGATCTGTACAAGGATTAATCTGCTGTAGCGGCGGTCAGTGACTGAGCGTTCAGCTCCGGCGCCGACGGCGATTATGGAGTCGATGTCGATGTTGGCGTCGGACTCAGTTCAGCAGGGGTCGGGGAAAACGGCGGCGATGGAGTTGACGAAGCAGTGGCGAGTTTAGCCCTGGCTTCGTCGAGCAATTGTTTTTCCTCAGCGTAAATCTTCCCATCGCCAGCTGCATCGATGTATTCCTTCGCTGCGTCTGCTTGGTTCGAGTCAATCAACAGCAACGCGGCGTAAACGGCTGCGTGGGGATCATGTAATTGGTCGGCCGGCAATTTTTTTATGATCTCAACGCCTTCGGCGTTACGCCCAAGCCGATAGAGACAAAACGCGTAAGTCACAGCGCAATTGACTTCGTTTGGCGCACGGTCGTAAGCCTCTTTTGCGAGGTCCCGCGATTCTTTTGTGTTTTTTTGGCCGATGTTGAGTCCGAGTCGGGCGAGATCTGCTGTGATCGGCGGCTCGTCAGGAGAGCTTTCGTGCAGGCGCTGGAGAATGTCATAAAGTTTTCGAGTCTCATTCTTTGCGCGATAGAATCGCGCCAACGCGTCGAGCGCTTCACGCCGCATCGGCGGGTTCTTTGCAATACGCAGCCAAAGTTGTTCGGATTCTATTCCAAGGTTCCATTTCGAAGCCAGACGCGCGAGTGCAAGTTCGGCTTCCGGTCGTTCGTCTGTCGCTTGTTCGGCTGAGCGCCACAATGTTTCGAATTCAATATCGGCGGCGTGCTGTGATTGCCGTGTCGCAATTGCCTGGTAGGCGAGGCGGAGGTATTCGGATTCGCCCCACGATCCGCTGCGCGTCCAGCGTTTGAGACGCGACCAGTTGTTTGCCTCCGCATACGCCCCTGCAACTGTGATGGAAACCGGCGGAGAATTAATCTCGTCTCCCGGCAATTTATCAATCCACTTAACGATCTCGCCGGCGAACCCATTGTTGTTCATCCAGTCCATAAGCGACGCAAGGTCGGACGGATTGCGTGCGGCAAACGGTTTCACCCTGTCCAGCAGAAGGCGGAATTTCTTGTCGTCGAGCTTTCGATAAAAGTTCAGGCAGAGCAGATAATCGCCAAAGGTCACTTGCTGCGACATTTGAAGCTGTTCGGCAAGGTTGTCAGCGACGGCAAGGTCGTTGCGTGCCACGGCATCGTTAAGTAACGCGCGCAGCGCACCGGTGCGAAAAGGAGCGACTTTGCTCAGTTGATCGAGTGTGGCCCGTGCCTTTGCACTCTTTTTCGGATCGGCGGAATGGATTTGCAGTGCTGCAAGATTGAATTGATAAAGATGGTTGCTCGGTTCCTCTTTTACCGCCGCTGCGAATTGCTCCTCTTGCTTCGCGAAATTTCCTTCCGCACGCGCCAGCCAGCCCGCGACAACGTGAAAGGCGGCTCTGTTGCGATCGGCAGTGGAGATACGATCTAGGGCTCTTCGCGCGACGTCGAGCTGCCCAAAGCGCAGTGCCGCTGAGGCGAGGTTGAGCTGACTGTCCGGGTCCTTCGGAAGCAGCCGTGCGATTTGTTCGCGCCACCAGACGGTTTCCTCCAGGTTCTGCTTTTCCGCTGCTTCCGCCAGGAGGTAAACGGCCGGCAGAGATTCCGGATGGAGTTTCACTACCTCTTGCGCGATCTGCGCGGCCTCCTTAAATCTCTCCTGTTGCAGCAGCGAGGCAGCACGATGGAGCAAACGCCGTTCGTGCCAGCCGCTATAGACGGTTGCGCCGTAACTGAAGAAAATAATCGCCAAGAAAATAGCGAGTGCGAACGCAGCAATTAAGAAGGCAAGACGGGCCGGCCATCGTTGTCGTTGCAAGAAGGACTTGAGATAGGGAAATAATTGGGGGCTTCTTCTCTGTTTGGTCCTTCTGATTTTTTCCGCCATCCTTGTGTCCCCGCGCCGACCGCCAAGCGTTAAGATTCCGTGGCCGCCTGGGATTCTTCAACGACAGGAACTCCTTCGATCGATTCCATGACCTGCTCCCTCAAACGCGGGCCCCAAACATATCGTGTGAGTAAAACTTTGATTGTTGCCGTTAACGGCACGGCCAGGAGTGGGCCAAGCACTCCGCCAATTACCAGGCCCCAGACGAAGATTGACACGATCACTGTCATGGGATGCAGACCGACAGAGTTTCCCACGATACGTGGCGCGTAGAATATCCCTTCGAGATTCTGGATGAGGATGAAAATGCCGGTTACGAGGAGGGGATGTGTCCAATCGCCCCACTGAAAAGCGGCGATTAAAACGGCTGGCACCCAGCAGACGATTATCCCGATGTACGGAACCATCGTCAGGATGACAACAAGTACGCCAATGAGGGGCGCAAAATTGAGCCCGAAAAGCGTCAGGACGCCTCCAATGAGCACGCCATCGACTAAACAGACGAGCAACTGACCGCGAAAATACGCGGTGACGTATTTGTTTATCTCCGACAATACTTCGGCGACTTCATCCTTGAGCGGCGACGCACGCAGCGGCAGATAATCTTTCCATCTCTTTTCGATGCGCGGTTTTTCATTCAAAAGGAAAAATAGATAGATCGGCACTAGGATGAGGCTGAGCAAAAAGCCTGTGACTCCAAGAAATCCGCCGATGCTTTTCTTCAAGATCCCCCATAGTTTTTCCGTCAGGGTTGGAAACGCCCGCTGGAGATTAGGAATTTGTTTTTCTACATAAGCTTGAATGCGTTGGCGTTCGACGGTCGTAAGCTTCGCAGGGTTCGGCGCAATCGTTTCACTCGCGGGCGCAATCGCTTGCGGCGAAGCGGCTGCATTTGGCGATGCGGTCGCAGTCGCGGTCGGCTGTGCATGAGGAGAAGGAGAACCAGGGCCGATAAGCCAGTTTGTGAAACTGGACGAGGCCGATTTTTCGCGCCCACCGCCCAAAAAGCCGAATGTCTGGTCGAATCGATAGATAAGATCGACGATCCGATCCCGCGCGCGTTCTGTGTAGGCAGGGACTTCTTTTGCGAAATTTGCGCTTTGGATGGAGACGGTCGGTACGAGCCAGGCGATCAATCCTCCCAACGCGACGACGCCAATGGCGAACAGAAGAGCCACCGCTTTCGTGCGACTCAGACCGCCTCGGGACATTTTCGTCACGAGCGGGTCGAGCAGATAGGTGAGAATCATTGCGATGGCGACTGGGATCAAGATCGGCTGAAGGAAGCTGATGATATTGGCGCCAGTCCAGATGACCGCGCCGACGGTCACTATGAGAAAAACAACAAAGAGGGCGCTGAGGGCCGCCCACATAGTCTTGCGTTGCCAAGGAGTGGGATAGTCCTTCATCTATGGATCGTGCCGCCTCTTGTTTGTAGAAGACCTGCTGTGGATGGACAATCTGTCACTGCGTCGAATTCGTCTTTGCTGGCGAGCCCGTGCTGATGGTCGTTTTAGCGCTCTCGATTTTGTCTGCGAGCTTTTTGTTTTGCGGATCGAGTGCCAGCGCTTTTTTCCACGCTCCCAACGCCTCCGGCACACGATCCAATTTCAAGTAAGTGTCACCAATGTGTTCGAAGACGATCGGGTCATCATGCTCGATGCTTTTCGCAGCTCGAAGGAGGTCGGCCAGAGCTTGATCAAATTTGCCTTTTCGAAACTCAACCCAGCCCAGGCTGTCGAGGTAAGAGGCATTGTTGGGCTCGATCTGCACCGCGCGTTTGATCATGTCCTCTGCTTCGTCGAGATGCAGGTTGTGGTCTGCCCACATGTAGCCAAGATAGTTGTAGGCTTCCGCAGCGTTGGCGGGATCGAGAGCGATTGATTTACGAAGCAAGTCCGCCGCTTTTTCGTAAAGACCCGCCTGCTCGGCCGTTGCGGCGTAATTGAAATAGAATTTGGCGTTTACGATTTCATTGTCCTGATCGAGTTCTGCTTCGTGCAGCGCTTCCTCAAAGGTTGCCACTGCTTGCTGGATCTGTTTTGCCTCGCGCTGGGCCAGCGCCAGATAATAAACGATCTCCGGCGCGCTTGGGAATCGGCGTCGCGCTTCGGCCAGAATTTTCACTGCTCGACCCGCATCTTTGACGGGGCCGAGGAGTAGCTCCGCCAGCCGCAAGTATGTGCCGGCATGATCGGGATTAATCAGCAGGCTTTGCTCGTAATTTGCGGCTACCTTGGCAAACTTGGCTTTAGCTTCGTCAAGCCGTTTTGCGCGTTGAAGCGATCGTGCTTCATCATCCAGAACCTGGGCCAGCAAATCGTACGGCTGATATTTTTCCGGATGCTGTTTGATGATCTGCTCCAGCATCTCAACCGCTTTGGCGCGCTGGTTCGTCAAAATGAAACCGGTGGCAAGTTTTTCTCGCGCGTTCGCGTCTTCGGGTTGCAGTTCGAGCACGCGGAGATAGAGCGGAATCGCCTCCTTCAATTGTTGCGATGATGCATAGTAATCTGCCACGTCCTTAAGCACCGTGGGATCGTCATTGGCATGCTCCGCTGCTTTTTTGAAAATTTCGTTGATACGTCCTAATTCGTCGCCTTTCGGCTGCGAATCGGGCTTAAAAAGAACCGACGCGTAGAGTTTCCCCAGCCGGGTCCAGAAAGCCGCATCGTCGCTGTGAACCTTTGTCGCTCGATCCAAAGCCTGGATCGCTTTCTTTTCTTCCCCGGCCGCTAGTTCAATTTCGCAAAGATGCTGGTAAGCCTCTATGTCTCGTGGATTCAGCGTGATGGCACGATTGGCGTAATCGACGGCTTGATCCGTTTTTTTGAGATACTTCGCATAGATAAAAGCGAGCTGGCTGTAAGGCTCGGCATTATTCGGACTTGCTTTAATTGCGTCCTTCAGAATATCGATGGCCTGCGGAAAATCATCCTGCCGCGTCAAAAGAGCGGCCACCCGCGACGCAAGTTCCGATTGACCAGGATCGACATTGAGCACTTTGCGATATGCCTCTAGCGCTTTATCAATCTCACCGTTTTCCTCATAGGCCGCTCCTTCGACAAAATAAGCGAGCGCTCCGGCTTTGCGTTCGCCTTCCGGGCGTAGAACGAGGTCTGCAGCCGGTTTAAGACTAAAGGAATCATCCTGGCGATCGATTTTTTTTATCCCGGCGGACGCAGGTTGGATCTGGGGTGTCGAATTACGCGGAGGCCGGGCAATCCCCGTATTTGCCAGGGTAAGAAGAACAATTACGAAAAGAAAATACGAGAGCGTGGGAACCCCCCACTTCATCTGCTCGATCATTATTACGACTCTAGCTTTCGGCAACGCGTTCGCAAACCAGTGCGGGCGAGCCTTAACAAAGAAGAATCACGCAACCGCTGGTTACGCCTTGTAACGAAGACGCTTTTTATGGCGATTTTGCTTCATCCGCTTGCGGCGCTTGTGCTTCGAAATTTTCGCCTTACGTCTTTTTTTGAGAGAGCCCATTCAGATTTTCAGATTCGCGAGCCGGATTCAACCATCTAATACGACTCCCTGCAACTCACTTCTTCACTTCGGAGGCCGAGCTCTTGCCAGCTAGAGTCAATCTCACTGCTGCCACGCGGATGGCGAATAACTTCGCATCGACGAGCAGAGGTTATTTCTTCATTGTCTTATCGCGCTTCGACTTAAATTCGGTTCCAGATTTCCATTCTGGGAATTTGTCGCCGTTGGCGACTTGGTAGCCGACCTCGAATAAAAGGTCAATATCCTGCACGGCACCGGAGAGGTCCCATTCTGGATTCACTTCGTCCGAGACCTGATGATAATGATGCGCGGTGTAGTCGTCTTTCTTTTGTTGGCCGAAATCGGCCGGCTTGCCGATGAAATCTTTGCCGCCTCCAGTGTAAAGCGCAGGGACACCAAGCTTGGAAAATTCAAAATGATCAGCGCGGTAAAAGCTGCCTTTCTCTGGCTGACTGTTCGGTGTCATCTGCCGCCCGTTACGCTTTGCGGCCGTCGCGAGCATGTCATCAAGCGTTGAATTATTGTCGCTCAGGTCTTCGATATCGCGCGTTTTTCCCCATGGATTCACCGTGTCGATGTTGATATCGGCGAGCGTTTTCTCGAGCGGATAAAGCGGATGTTCCGCGTAAAACTTCGCGCCGAGCAATCCCGCTTCTTCGGCTGTCGTGGCCATGAACAGGACCGATCGTTTTGGCGGCGGATTCAGTTTTGTGAACGCGGCAGCGAGCTGGATGACCGACGCGACGCCGGACGCGTTATCGATCGCTCCATTAAAAATCTGGTCGCCTTGCAATTCGGGGTGACGCCCGAGATGATCCCAGTGCGCTGTATAAATGACGTATTCATCCTGCAATTTCCGGTCGCTCCCATCGAGTTTGCCGATGACATTGTGCGATTTGAATGAGTGAATCTGTTGTTTGATGTCGATGTTGGCTTTCGCATTCAACCCGACCGGCCGAAATTCCTTCGAAATCGCGCTTTTCTTCAGCGCGTCGAAATCCTGACCGCATTCGGCAAGCAATTTCCTGGCGACATCGAGTGTAATCCACGAGCGTACTTCTATGACGTCCTTGTTCTTGTTTGGTGCGTCGACCTCATAATTCTCCTTGGCCCAACTCGATTTCACGACCGAGTAGGGATAGGCGGCCGGTCCGGTCTCGTGAATGATGACGGCGGCCGCGGCGCCTTTTTGCGCGGCGATTTCGTATTTGTAAGTCCAGCGCCCGTAGTACGTCATCGCTTTTCCCTTAAACATCTTGTCATCAAGTTTTGAGGGGTCTTTTGGATCGGGAATCGCGGGGTCGTTGATCAACATCAAAATCGTCTTACCGCGCACATCGGCATTCTTGTAATCGTCCCATCCATACTCCGGTGCGACGACGCCATAGCCGACAAAGACCACGTCCGAGTTGTTGACCCTGATCTCTGGTTGCAGACGTGCCGATGAGGCAACGAAATCGTCCGGATATTTCAGCTCGATCGTTTTATCGCCAACACTGAAAGCCATTCTTGGTTCGCTCTTGATGCCGGCCAGCGGGACTTCCTGCATATAACTTCCGTCGGGATTTCCCGGCTTTAGACCGATCTGTTTGAACTGATCACTGATGTACTTGACCGACAGTTCTTCGCCTTTCGTTCCCGGCGCGCGACCTTCGAATTCATCCGACGCAAGAATCTTGATGTGCGCGAGTAATCCATCGGGCGTGATCGCCTCCAGGGCCGGCTGCAATCGCAAAGCCAATTCATCGACCGCCAGACTCGACGTGGCGACGCCAAAAACCATTGCGACTAAACAGCATCCAATTTTCATTTCTCTCCTGTAGCGGCGCTCTGTAAACGCCGCAAGATCACCACTTTGACTGGCTTCGGCAATGAGCCGACCGTAACCGGGATTTGACCAGCCAGTTTGATTATTCATCCGGTTCGTCACCCGGAGGTCGAGAAACGAGTTTGGATCGACATAGTCACCGATCCAGCTCAGTGGCTCTCCTGCAACGGCCCGGCGGGCGCTTTCTTCTTCTCTGAGGCGCCGATTCCGATCTTTTTCAGGAACGGTTGAATCGATTGTTTCCGGCCAAGGAATTTCTCGATGGAGATATTGACATCGCGCGAGTCTCCAGGTTCGTAAATTTCGCGACGCAATCGCAGTCCGGCTTGCTTCTCGAGGTAACCATCCTTCGATTTCTCAAAGACAGTGGCCATATCGGCAGCGATCGCATCGGCCCAGGCATAACCGTAGTAACCAGCGTCGTAGCCGTTTAAATGGCCAAAGTAGGAAACAAAAGTCGTGCTCGGATCGATTGGCAGAAACACCTTCTCCAAGATCGGATTTGAGATCAGCACACAATCGTACGGCTCATTTTCCGGATGCTGATCGTGCAAGACAAGATCGAGCGTCGCGAAAGCAAATTGCCGCCGGTAGAAGAGGCCGGCGCTGGCAAGTTTGGCGTCGTTCATTTTTTTGACGATTTCCGCAGGAATCTTTTTGGACGGATCGCGGTAATCCGCGGCAAATGTATCGAGGATTTTCTTATCCCAAACCCAGTTTTGCAGCATTTGTGAGGGCGCTTCGACGAAATCGCCCGGAACATGAGTTCCGGCGAAGCGCCCGTATTTGGCTTTGGTGACAATCGAATGCAACGCGTGACCGAACTCGTGAAAAAGCGTCTCCACGTCGGTGTGGGTCATTAAGGACGGCTTGTCCCCAGTTGCGGGAGGAAAATTACAGAGCAAGGCCACCGTCGGCCGCTGGTATCTTCCATCCGGCATGAGTTTACCGCTGATGATATCGAACTGTGCAAAGTGATTGAATTTTCCCACGCGCGGAAACATGTCGAGGTAAAACATTCCGAGCGGTTCGCCGGTGGCCGAATCGGTGACGAGATAAAGTTGTAGATCCTCGATCCATTTGTAAGGCGCGGTCATCTTCTCGAATTTCAGACCGAAAATGTTTTGGTAAATGTTGAACATCCCCTCCAGCACTTTTTGGAATGGGAAGTAAGCGCGCAAGGCTTCAGTATCGACGGCGTATTTCTGTTTTTTGAGCTGATTGCTGTAGTAGCGCCAGTCCCACACGTCGATTTTCGCGGCCGGATCTTTCGTGTCAGCTGCTTTCATCTTTTGCAACTCCGACACTTCGCCGTCGAACTTTGGCTGAATTCCGGCGATCAGATCGTTGATATACTTTTTCGCATTCACGCCTGTCTTGGCCATTTTGATTTCGGTTTGGAAATCGTCCCATGATTTATAACCCAGCCGCAGGGCGATTTTGTTGCGTAGCGCCAGCATTTGGTTGAGAACGGGAACGTTTGTGTCTTTCGCGAGCGTTTCGCGAATAAGGTAAAGTTGTTTGCGAGTGCCTTCGCTCTTCGCGTTCTCTTCGACACTATTGAATTGCCAGGTGACATTTGCCATCACCGTGTAAGCATCATCCCCGGTTTTGACGCCGGGCGAGGCGAAGAAGCTTTCCGGCAGACCTTCCAGATCGGCCTTTGTGAAAATAACCGGACCAGTTGCCTTGACGATGTTCGTATCGAAATCGGTTCCCAGGTTCGACAATTCCTTGCGAAGGAGCTCGACTTCCTTGCGCTGATCGGGCGGCAATTCCAAGCCGGCACGCCGATAATCGCGCAAGGTTTCGTTGAATAGCTTTTCGTCTTCGCCGGAGAGCTTGGGATGCGTGTCGGCGAAGGCTTTAATCGCCTTGTAAACATCCTCGCGGTAATCAATCCCCACTGCCCATTCCTGGAATGCTTTTACCGCCTCTTCGGCAGCCGCGCGCATGGCAGGATTCGTGTTCGTTTCCTTAATGATGGTCGCCTTATTGGCGGCAATTCCGGCTTGGTAAGTTAGATCGTCGAGCGCAACGACTGTGCTCTTAAACGTGACTTTGGCGGGATCTTGTGCACCGATTTGATCCAACGCTGTGTTCGCTTTGGCGATCGCATCTTTCATGGAAGCTTCGACCGCTTCCGGCGTTTGTTCCCATTCCGGAATCGTTAAGACAGCATTTGCTTTCGCGGCAGCCGCCCGAAAGTCATCGACCGATTTTGTTTCGGCGGCTGAAAGATCGACAAGCACGGAGCAGAGCAAGATCGACAGACACAACTTTTTCATGCGGAAAGGTTTGATTGATGAAGACAGCGAAGATTGTGTAGAAGACTTGTCCGGTAAAGCGAAAACGCGCTGTATCATGCGATGATCGAGAAATTTTTCCTCGCCTTTATTCCGATCTTTGTCGCCATCGACCCGATTGGGCTCGTGGCGATTTTCATCGGCCTCGGGACGAGTGCGTCCCACGAACGTCGACAACGGCAGGCCTTCCTCGGAATCTTCACCGCCCTTTGCGTAGCGGTCGGCTTTATTTTTCTCGGGAAAATTATCTTTTCTGCGCTCGGGATTACGGTGGCGGACTTTCAAGTCGCCGGTGGCCTGATTTTGCTCGGTTTAGCCGGACGCGAATTGCTCGGTCTAGGTCCACAGGATCGCGGCGGGGGCGATGAATTTGGCGTGGTTCCACTCGGTATGCCGCTCATTGCCGGTCCGGCGCTGCTGACCGCGCTTCTCATTTTGGTCGATACAGTCGGTCTCGTCTTTACGCTAGTCTCGCTTCTGGTGAATCTTGGACTGGTGGCGATCGCGTTTTGCAATGCGGATCAGTTTACCCGTTGGATGGGAAGACAGGGATTACGCGGCGTGTCGAAAATAATCGCACTCCTTCTCGCCGCGATCGCCATCAGCCTCATTCGGCGTGGGTGGCACACCGTAGGCTAATGTCCCTTTTCAGGCCGATTTTATAAATGCCGGCGTAATTCGGGCTAGAATGGAACAGTTCGGCGGTTTTATTACCAGCCTGATAGCGATAATACGGGTAAACTAGTGGTGATGGTTGGTGGTGGAGGCTGTTCCGCACAGGTGAGGCGATCGGCAAATATTAATGCCGATAATTGTTTCATATTGTGTAACTTATGTTTTATTTTGCAGGCAACGTCGGTTGCCTCTATTAAGCCGTTGCGGTTGTCACGATCTTGCGCAAGATTTCATTAATTTCCAAGAAAGAGCCTCGGCGTCTCGTTCGACACGTCCGTTGACACGTTAGCGAACGTCATTACTATCGTCGCCCTTATGAGATTTCCTCTCCCACTAACGACCAAGATCGCGTCTTACATGATCGCCCAGAAGCTTCGTGGCACAAAGAAGTTTGCCACGGTGCTTCAACTTGAGCCGTTGCACACCTGCAACCTGACGTGCACAGGCTGCGGACGAATTCGAGAATATTCCACGTCGCTTAAGGATATGATGGCTTTGGAGGATTGCCTGGCCGCGGCGCAAGAGTGCAACGCGCCGATGGTCTCAATCTGCGGGGGCGAACCACTGATTTATCCGCATATCGAAGCGCTTGTGAAAGGCCTACTTGAACAGAAGCGGATCGTTTACGTCTGCACAAACGCGATGTTCATGCGCAAGAAAATGCGCGAATGGCTAGCATCGCGAGTATCAACGCAGAAAGAGTTCGTCGAATCGAAAATTACTGCTTTGGTTCAAGCAGGCCTTATTAGCGAGAAAGATGCGACGGAAATTCGCAAGGGGCCCAAGGATCCCGCCAAGCTAACCATCGGGCCCAGCACCTGGATGTACTGGAATGTCCACCTCGATGGTCTCGAGAGAATTCACGATCTCATCGTCGAGCGCGAAGGTGTGTTCAAAGAATGTATTCTCGCGATCAAGATGGCGAAGCTTCTCGGCTATCAGGTTGCGACCAACACGACTATCTACAAAGAAACCGACATGCAAGAGGTCGAGCAGATGTTCGATTATCTTTCCGATCTCGGCGTGGACGGCCACACGATTTCGCCCGGTTACGAATATGACGCGGCGAAAAAAGACATGGTCAAGCGGTTGAATTTGCAACCGGAAAATTTCTTTCTTACCCGGAAGATGACAATCGAAAAGTTCCAGAAGATAGAGGAATGGATGCAGCGCTACAATCTTTTCGGAACGCCGGTTTATTTTGAATTTCTGGCCGGCAAACGCGATTTGACCTGTTCAGCCTGGGCCATCCCGACACGGAACATTCGGGGTTGGAAAGGTCCATGCTATCTGATGACCGACGCGCATTACTCGAGCTATGCAGAATTGCTCGAGAAAACCCAGTGGGAGCGGTACGGCGTCGTAAACGGAGTGGCGCGTGATAGCCGGTGCGAAAATTGCATGGTGCACTGCGGCTATGAGCCTACCGCAAGTCTGGGTCTGCAAGCAAAGCGCGGCGATACGTGGAAAACCGTTAAATTCAATTTCGGTCCGAAGCCGAAGCCAACCGGGCTTGGCAGCGAAGTTCTTGCTTTTAACGGAGTGACTTCCGGTAACGGACATCTCACGGGCAAACGGGCCGAGGTTTCCGCGCAAGCATCATAAGATCGACCTTCATTGAATCGACAAGATCGACATTATGAAGCGGTCCTCTGACGTAATCGCTTTACCGAGCGCGCGACCGGATCTTGGCCAGTCATATTCCGCAAACGACGCCGACATTGCACAAGCCATCAGTCGCGCGCAGGAAAATCTTTTGCGACAACAACGACCGGACGGCCACTGGTGCGGCGAGCTGCTGGTAGATAGCACGCTTTGCTCCGATTACGTG
>WNFP01002106.1_pt1 | contig 30900 bp, 22 predicted proteins | sample 5400201 | NCBI WGS metagenome assembly WNFP01 (sample SAMN13153355, study PRJNA577476) | soil metagenome | isolation source: 115 cm saprolite under Madrone tree | place: USA:California | collected 2016-06-14 | reverse complement strand
ATTCCATGTAACTCCTTTTGTTACATTGAGGTACAGGTGGTACGAAAGGGACATGCTTCGCCGGAATCTGCATCACTTTGGGCAACAGATTGCACTTATCGAGTTGAAAAATTGATGACGCGATTGGGGTTTAATGGCGGTAGCTTGTCCGGATCTCGCACGTGTAACATAAAATCCAAGTCAGGAGAAAGTAGAATTCAATGCCAAACGGCCAGATGAACGAACCGAAAGCTTGGTTCGCCCTTCAAGTCCGTTCCCGCTGGGAAAACGCCGCCGAGGGACTGCTCCAAAACAAAGGTTTCGAGACATTGCTTCCGACCTATCCGGCGACCCGGCGTTGGTCGGACCGTTCCAAGATTGTTGAATCGCCCTTGTTTCCCGGTTACGTTTTTTGTCGCTTCGATATCCATGATCGCCTTCCGGTATTGATTACACCTGGAGTCATCTCCGTGGTTGGAAGAGGCAAGACTCCCATTGCGGTTGCTGAATCCGAGATCACCGCACTCCAAATAGTTATTCGCTCCGGAATTCAGACCCAGCCGTGGCCCTACCTGGAAATTGGCGAACGGGTGCGAATCAAAAATGATGTGCTGGAGGGTATGGAAGGGATCCTAACCAGTTTCAAGGGGCATCAACGAGTTATCATCTCAGTAGTCTTGCTCCAACGTTCCGTGGCTCTTGAAATCGATCGTTCGCGGATCCTCCGGCTCAGTCCCGCGCGAACAACGTCTGCCGACTCAGGTGTCGCTTTGCCTCGGCTCGGAGATGTGGTGGCCTGATGCGTCGCGCACGTTGCTGCGATGAGGCGGGAGCAAGAATTTCTCCGCATTGCCGAATAGGCGCGAATCACAGCGGGAAATCTTTGCCATCGAAATAACTTCAAATTCCCCCGTCACCGAGCGCGTTGCGGCGGAGATTCTCTCTCTGCCCATGTTCCCGCAGCTCACCACCGCTCAGCAGAAGGAAGTTGCCGGCGCGGTGATGGAATTTATTGCATCGAACGTTGGCTACTCCCGCTAGATTTGCGGGGCGCGGCGGCCCGTCCGGATAGCGTGTGCGGTGGGGGCGTTTTGCGTCTCCGCCGGGCGATTTCTCGGAATCAAAGTTCCTGGTTCAAGCGTGTACCTAACCCCCATGTCCCCAAATAGAATTCAAATGCCTCGCCTGGATCGGTTGGCCACGCTATGCGTGGGCCATCCGGTTTCGCGGCTCTTTGGCCCAAAATGCGGGTCGCGCGTGCCGATCCTGATGTATCACAGCATCTCGGATAACCTTTTTGCTAAGTTTCACCCATATTACCAAATCAATACTTTGCCGGATGTCTTTGCCAGCCAGATGAGATGGCTGCGGCGCAGCGGTTACAGGACCATGGATTTACCGGAGATGCTGGCGGGGATGGAAACCGGGCAGGATCTTTCCAAGATCTTCGTTATTACCTTTGACGACGGATATCGTGATTTTTATACCGACGCGCTGGCCGTCCTGAAACAGTGCGGCTTCACGGCGACGATTTTTCTGGCCACCGCCCGAATCCAGGACGCCCCCGTGCGTGTCGAAGGCGCGGATTATCTGACCTGGAGCGAGGTTCGCGAATTGCACGCCGAAGGGATTCAGTTCGGGTCGCATACCGTGACCCATCCGGACCTGCGCTCGCTCGGGCCGGAGCAAATTGACTACGAATTGGGCTATTCCAAAGAAATCATCGAACAGAAACTTGGGGCTGCGGTTACATCTTTTTCCTATCCCTTCGCGTTTCCGGAAGAAGATCGCGACTTCACGCGCTTTCTGAGTGACGCTCTGGAGAATCACGGATTTGAAAATGGAGTCTCCACCATCATCGGCCGCGCCCGGCCCGGTAGTAACCGTTTCCAGTTGCCGCGCCTCCCTGCGAACTCCTGGGACGACCCGCCGCTGCTCCGGGCGAAACTGGAAGGCGGTTATGACTGGCTGCACTGGCCGCAACGATTCTACAAATTCCTGTACCATAGTGTCAGCCTGATGCAACGCTCGAGTTGGATCGAGTCGGAAGAGGCCAAGCGGGGTCCCACTTCCACATAGTTCCCCTGCAACTCTCCGATTCCGAACCATCGAGGCTGCGCGAATCGTGCAGCAAAGCAAGCGATGCCGGCGGGCCAATTTTAATTTACAGATGAATTTATGGTTGAATCTCCAGCTGAAACTGCCCGATAATAGACGTCTGCCAGGTCTTCCAGGAGCGTCCCCAGGAATCGTTTTCCCGGCCGCGGGGAAGGCCGGGACTCGGTTCAGCCGGTGAACTCCCCTGCCGAGGGAAGGACAGTTCACCCGACCTGTCCCCTGACTGGACGAATGGCCAGTGGTGGCAAGGAGAAACCCTTGCTAATCTCTCGTACATGATAGAGATAGCGCTCAATAGACTGGGCGGGAAGAGAGCCTTTGAAAGTAATCCATAAACGGTTTGAGGCAAACATGGGTGGGGTGAACCGTAGGGTGGTGATGCGCTGGGGGACCTATTGTTTGCTGGCGTTGGGAGTCTTGTTGAGCGCCGCTGCGGCAAAAGCGAGCGACATTTACATCGGGCAGAATCCCGCGGGAGCCGGCAATGGGGCGGATTGCGCGGATGCGCGCAAGGTGAGTTCTCTGGCGCCCAAGGATTGGGTGGCCGGAAACACCATTCACCTTTGCGGCACCATCACCGCTGGTTTTTCCGTCCAGGGCAGCGGCACACCTGGGAATTTCATAACGATCAAGTGGGAATCGGGCGCAAGAATCTCCGTGGCGTACGGTCAGATGATTAACCTCAGTGGCGCTGCTTCCTACCTGCTATTCGACGGAGGCGCCGCGTGCGGGCCTCGGACCGCCTGCTACTCGAACGAAGCCGCGAACCAGACCGGTTATCCCGCAAATATCACCGGAATTATCGAAGCCACGGCCAATGGTTCCTCACTTCCTAACCGGGATTCGTCCACGCAAGCTTTTTATGGTTGCAACGGCTGTCATGACATCGAGATCCGCAATCTGATTATCCGCAATTTATATGTGCACAGTCAGGCCAGCGATTCCGCCAACAGCATTGACTCGGGAAATTTTGCTTTTCAGTATCCATATGGGGCCACCGGCGCGGCGGGGACCATCAGCATCCATGACAGCGACCTGCATGACATGGGCAACGCCATCAGCATCGAACGCGGCCAGGGCACTATCTTCAATATTTATAATCTCGAGATGTATCACAACAATTGGGCAGTGGAGAACAGTGGCAATGGGCCACGGACGGTAAATATCCACGACAATCATTTCCATGACGCGGCCAATTGGGACACCTCCTCGGATACGTTCCATCACAACGGATTGCACAACTACATGAATGTGGCTTCCGATTCCCTGGCGCTCAATTTGTATAACAATCTTTCAGATGGCGATTGGGGGGCTTGCTGCACAACCGCCACCATGTCATTTACGGAATTTGCCAATCCCAATAATTTCAATGCATTCAACAATGTGGACATTCAAAGCTGCAAGAACAACACGGCTCCGGTTTTCGACTACGGCGCAACGGGCGGAATATTTGTGAACAACACCGCGATCGGCTGCCCCACCACCCCGCAAAACGTGAATGCTTTCAGCATCTACGGAACAAATATTGATTTCCGAAACAACGCGATTGAAGGGTACGGGCAATATCTCGTGGTCAAAGCGGGTACTACATTTACTCATCTCGATTACAACGTGTACGGAGCGATGGGCCAAAGTGGAAATGCGCCCTGGCAATGCGGTTCCACCGGCGCGAGCGCTCTGTCAGCCTGGCAATCCGCGTGTTCCGGAGATGCTCACGGAACTAAAGTATCCATCCTGAATGTCACTTTTTCCGGAGTGCCGCAGTTCGGTTCCCCCTTGCTTAGCGCTGGAATCAATCTTACCGGTTTGGGAATCCTGCCTCTGGATAGCGATACCAGTGCGGGAAATACGCGTACGCCCGTCGGGCGTCCATCCACTGGCCAGTGGGCCGCAGGCGCCTACGCGGCAATCTCAAGCAGCGCACTTCCGGCACCGCCTACGGGACTAACGGCGGCGGTGAATTAGACAACTGTATTCAATACGAAAACATTCGTTAAACATATGTTGGAAGCGATGAACCCAAGCTCTTGCCGGTCCATGCCATTCCGCGCACGATAGCAACCATACATCCAACATTTAGGATTTGTATTTGGGCGCTTCTGCCCTCAGTGGCCCTCGCGAAATGACGCCGTTGTGCCGGTCACTTCCTTCAGAACAAATTATCCTGGGAAGGATATTCATTGGCATTCACATTCGTAACCTGCGTCAACAATAAAGAGATACTTCGATCCAATCTTCTGGCCTCGCCGTGTTTTCGCGAGCCCCATCCTCACCAGATACTGGTCCAGGAATCTTTCCCTTCCGCGGCGATGGCGTATAACGACGCCATAAGTAAAGCGGTGAATGATGTCATCGTATTTGTCCATCAGGACATATTGTTTCCTGAATCTTGGAGTTCGCAACTGGAACACAATCTCCATATCTTGAAGGATGCCGATTCCAACTGGGGAGTTTTGGGCTGCTACGGGGAAACCCTCCATGACGGAGGGCGAGGATATATATATTCTAGCGGGAACGGAGTACTCGGAAAGCCATTTGATCTTCCCGCGCCCGTCCAAACGCTGGATGAGATCATCCTGATCATCAGAGCATCGAGCGGACTGAAGTTCGACGAGCGCTTACCCAACTTTCATTTTTATGGCGCCGATATTTGCATGCAGGCCGCCGCCCTGGGTTTAAACAACTATGCCATTTCCGACTTCTGCATTCATAACACGCAGCTGAACCTGATTCTTCCCAAGGAATTCTACGATTGCTACAGGTATCTAAAACGGAAGTGGAAAAATGCGCTGCCAATCCAAACGACCTGCACACGAGTAACGAAGTCCGATATGGAAATGTACAAGCGGAAAATCAGGGAAATTTGGATGCGCATCGCCGGCAAAAATCCGATTGGCACAATTCGCGTTTCAGACGGCCGGGCGCTTCTGGCTGAATTCGACAGCGCCTCTGGAAATGCGCCCGATCACGAATACGGAAAAGAAAGGTGCGCGTCAAAGTGATAGCGCAATCCTATCGCAGCCTCAAGAATCTGATTGAGTCAAAGCTTTCCGGGGAAAGACTGAAGGATAAAGTCTTTCGCGGGGGGGCCTGGCTGGGTGTCGGCAGCGCCGCCGAACAGGCTTTCCGATTCGGCAGGAGCATGATTCTTGCCCGGTTGCTCGTGCCCTCGGCCTTTGGTTTGATGGCCATCGTTGGATCCACTGCCTCGGTGTTACACACGATTACCGATATTGGGGTCAAAGAAGGACTCATCCAGCATTCGCGCGGGGAAGAGGACGATTACGCGTCGGCAGCCTGGTGGCTTGCCTTTGGCCGATCGCTTTCGCTGTATGTCCTGTTTTTCAGCCTGGCCCCGCTGGTGGCCCGAATCTATAAAAACCCTGAACTAACTCTGCTGATGCGCGTGGCCACGATCAGCGTGATCTTTGATGGCATTTACAGCTGCCGCGCCTACGTGGCGCTGAAGAAAATGAATTTCTCCAAATGGACGATGATTAACAGCGGTGGAGGAATCTGCGGCATCATTGTAACTTTGGTTTTGAGCCTGCTCCTGCGCGATGTGTGGGCGCTGGTGATCGGGAGCGTGTCCGAAGGGGCTTTTCGGTGTCTATTTTCCTACATTTTCTTCCCGTACGTTCCCTCTCTTCGCTGGAATCGCCAGGCGATCCGGGACTTGCTCGGATTTTCCAAAGGTCTTTTTGGACTGTCTTTTCTGAATCTTGCTTTTGCGCGCACCGACGTGTTCGTTCTCGGGAAGGTTTTCTCGGCGGCCGAACTCGGGATTTATACGATGGGCATCTATCTGGTCCAAACTCCCGTGGCCTACCTCATGAACACGCTCGGCCAGACTTTTCTTCCCACTTTTTCGCAGATACAGAATGATCCGCAGCGAATCAACAGAATCCTGATTAAGACCACTTCGATGATGGCGATGCTCGGGCTTCCGGCATTTGTTTTTGTGTGTTTTTCAGGCCGTTCGCTGCTGACCATAGTGCTCGGCGCGCGATACGGCGCGGCTGCGATACCGCTGATGGTAGGCACTCTGGTTTGCCTCATCAACCTGATGAACGGTCAGATCACCACAGTCTTTTATTCCATAGGCTTGCCGCAGCTGCATCGCAATTGTGTTTTGTTGATGTCTATCCTGGTGATTGGTTTGATCTACCCGCTGGCCATATGGTTGGGCCTAGGCGGCGGCCAGGTTGCGTGTCTCGCCGCGGTCGTAGCCGGATATTTGTACCAGGTGCGTCGCGCCGCAAACGTGACCGGGCTCGATCTCGGACAATATTGGAAGTCGTTGGCGACCCCTCTCGCAATATCCCTGGTCATGGGCGCAATCTGCTTCGGCATGAGTTTTATTCCCGGCCTGGGGCATCCGTTTCTAAACATCGTTCTGGGAGCCGGGATATCCCTGGTCACCTACGCATTCAGCCTGGCCTACGTCCTTCAAAAGGCGCCAAACGCATTCGTGCCCGATGTGAACCAGGCCACAATCCCGTCTTGAAATCTTGAAATAAGAATCCGCCGATAGGGGTCAAGAGGAGACTTCAGCATGCAGGCTGGGACATCCATACGAAGGACAGTGCGAGGGATCCGGCGCCGTTTGGCGACGGCGTACACCCGCTGTTTCTTTCCTACAACCGCGGCAAACTTGCAGGCCTTTAGATCTGAGCTGGCTAGAAAACGCGGGCTGGAACTTGGCGGGCCAAGTGGAATTCTCGGCGATCAAGGACCTCTCCCGGTTTATGACGTGCTGGAAAGTTTGGACAATTGTTTGTATTCCTCCCGGACAATTTGGACAGGAGAAGTTGGCGGAGGGGCCAGCTTTATTTATCATCCCAAAAAAAAGCCGGGGACTCAGTTCCTTTGCGATGCCACGCAACTCGATCCGATTTCCAACTCGAGCTACGATTGCGTGATTGCCTCGCACTGCCTGGAGCATGTGGCCAACCCTCTCCGGGCCCTGCAGGAATGCAGGCGCGTGCTGACGCCGCAGGGTGCTTTGTTGCTGGTTCTACCGCATAAGGACGGCACGTTCGATTGGCGCCGCCCGACCACCACACTGGAGCACATGATGACGGACTATGCGAATAATGTGGGAGAGGACGACCTCACTCACCTGCCCGAAATTCTGGCGCTGCACGATTTGAGCAGGGACGAAGCGGCGGGCACTCCGGAACAATTCCACCAGCGATGTCTGGACAATATAACCAAGAGGGCGATCCACCATCACGTGTTTGATACGCACACCGCCCTTGCTTTGCTGGACCGCGGATCCTTTCAGATATCGCAAGTAAGTACTCTTAGGCCCTATCACATCATGATTCTTGCCAGACGATCGGAAGGGGTACCCGACAACGTGGCATTTCTCGGGGATCAGGCGGAGTTTCGCCGGGTCAGTCCATTTCGTTCCGACCGTCTAAGCGCGCCTCAGAGCCCGGAGAACGGTGCACGATGAGCATCCGGAAAACATGCACGGCGCTCAGGAAGATTCAATTTTCCATGCGGGAATTCATTTTTTGTGGCTGGTCTTTGAATTTTCAGAGGAGCCAGGAATAAGGTAGTGAGGCGAGGATTTCTTTCGTGGATCTAGAACACCTAAGATACGGCGGCGGACCAAACGAAACGCTCCTGCACCCGGCTGTTTTGGCGGCGTGCTTCCGCGCAAATACCTGGTTGTACCTTTTTTACTGTGCGCCTTTCTCATTCCTGCCGGCCAGGGGGTTTACCTCGCCGGGCTGCATATATTCGTTCTGCGAATTATCCTCGTGTTTGCGTGGATGCGATTGGCGTATGAGAAATTTACCTCCGGGGCGAAACTCATTTCGGGCGGCTTTACTTCCATAGATACGGCGTTAACGCTCTGGGCACTCTGTCATAGCCTCGCTTTTATCCTTCTGTATCGTGAGCTGGGGGCGGTGACCAATCAAATCAGCTTCCTCTGGGACGTTTTTGCCGCATATTTCTTGTTGCGCTTTCTCATTCAGGATGAAGAAGAAATTCGGCGCGTACTCAAAATTGTTGCCGTGGTCGCGGTGATTGTGGCCGCCGGGATGGTCAACGAGAAACTGAGAAATCAGAATGTGTTCGGATTTTTGGGCGGAATTCCAATCGTACCTTCGTTTCGCGAAGGGGCCATCCGGGCCCAGGGACCATTCGCGGTTTCCATCCTGGCTGGAGCGTTTGGGGCGACTTTGCTTCCTCTCTTTTTTTGGCTTTGGAAAGATGGAAAGTCCAGGTTTTTGGCGCTTGCCGGCATGGCGGCGGCGACAGCGATCACGGTGTCGTCGGCATCCAGCACCCCGCTATTGGCTTATGTGGCAGGAATTCTGGCGGTCTGCCTGTGGCCGGTCCGCGGGTGGATGCGGCCGATTCGCTGGGGATTGGTGATTCTTCTGGTGGCCCTGAATATGATCATGAAAGCCCCTGTGTGGTTCGTGATTAACCATATTGATTTGGTGGCTGGAAATTCCGGATACCACCGCGCCATGCTCATTGATCAACTGGTTAGACATTTCTCCGATTGGTGGCTCGTGGGGACAGCCTCCAGTCCCACTTGGGGAGATGATATGTGGGACACGTCCAATGCCTTCGTGCAGGAAGCCATCCTCGGAGGTCTGCTGGCGCTTATATTTTTCATTGCCATAATTTCCCGAGGCTTCGCCAGACTGGGATTAGCAAGAAAAGCGGTCGAACACGATCCCGGAAAACAATGGCCCCTGTGGTTCCTGGGCGCGGCTCTATTCGCGCACGTGATCGCGTATTTCGGAATCACCTATTTTGATCATACGCAGATCGCGTGGTTCACACTGCTGGCCATCATTGCCATATCCACTTCTGCGATCCTGGGAGAAAAGCTTCCCGCCGAGCAGCAAAACGATGGTGTCTTAATAAACTCGCGAATCGCGCCGGTATCCCCGTCACCGAGTCAAGAGAGGCAAGGCGTCTTTCCCTATAAACACCCCCAGCCGTTTAAGCCCCGATCTTCCTATGTGGGAAAGCTGGATAAATAATGATTCAACTTTCCATCATCATCGTGACCTGGAACGCCAAAAAATATGTGACGGAGTGTCTGGATTCGTTGCAGGCCTACAGCAACAACCCCAATGCTGAAATTATTGTTGTGGACAACGCTTCTACCGATGGCACGCCGGAACTGGTGCGAGATTCGTATCCGGGCGTTACGCTGATCCGCAATGAAGGGAATCTGGGGTTTGCGAAGGGCAATAACGTGGGCATTCGGAGGGGCACGGGAGAATATGTTCTTCTGATTAACTCCGATGTCCATGTCCTGGACAACTGCATTAAACAAATCGTGGAGTACATGAAACAGAATCCGCGGATTGGTCTCCTGGGTCCTAAAATGCTCGGTGCAGACCGAAAGTCGTACCGCTCTTACATGGGAGCGCCCACGCTGTGGCGCGCTTTTTGTCGCGCACTTGCTCTCGATGTGTTGTTCCCCAACTCCAGGATTTTCGGCGGATTTCTGATGCCTTATTTCAAGAGGGATCAGGTCGCCGAAGTGGACGTGCTGAACGGTTGGTTCTGGGCGGCGCGGCGCGACGCGCTCAATCAGGTAGGACTCCTGGACGAGACGTTCTTTATGTATGGCGAGGATATTGATTGGTGTATACGCTTTCGCCAAGCCGGCTGGAAAGTTGTCTACTATCCCATGGCCGAATCAATTCATTATGGTGGAGCGAGTTCTTCGAAGGCGCCGCTGCGATTCTACATAGAAATGCAGAAGGCAAATTATCAGTACTGGCAAAAGCATTACGGCCGAGCGTCCCAAATTTCGTATATGTTCATTACGTGGCTTGACCATGTCATGCGGGTGGCGGGACATTCGCTATTGTTCATTTTAGGCAAGAAGCGGCCGGAAGCCGCTTACAAAGCGAAGCGAAGCCTGGCCTGCGTGGAGTGGGTTATGGGAATCCGGTATCGAAGTGGACGCGATGCACGATGAGTGAAACGAAGAATTATGTGCTCGTCACGGCGGCCTATAACGAAGAGGCTTATATCGAAAAAACCATACAGTCCGTCATCGCGCAGACGGCGCTCCCGTTGCAATGGGCAATCGTCAGCGACGGTTCGACCGATCGCACCGACGAAATCGTGCTCAGTTACGCGGCGCGCCATCCGTTCATCAAGCTTGTAAGGGTTCAGGAAGAGCACGCGCGCAATTTTGCCGCGCAGGTGCATGCCATTAATCTGGGATGCAAGAGTCTGCAAGCTCTCAATTATCAATTTATCGCCAATCTCGATTCCGATATTTCGTTTGGGCCCGCCTACTATCAGCAACTCATGGAGAAATTCGATTTGGATCCCAGCCTCGGCCTTGCCGGGGGCTATATTTTTGAGGAGTCCAATGGAAAATTCGTGAGCCGGCCAACGAACAGGGAGTACTCGGTAGCGCATGCAGTTCAGATGTTCCGTCGCGAATGCTTTGAATCCGTTGGAGGCTATCGCGCGCTTCCCTATGGAGGGCCGGATTGGCACGCGCAGGTGGTGGTTCGGATGCACGGCTGGGGCGTGAAGGCTTTCTGCGACCTTTCTGTAAATCACCACCGCCCAACGGGGACAGCGGACCGATGGGTTCGCAGCATGATCCGCCAGGGGCGCATGGATTACTCTCTGGGCTCCTATCCGCCTTTCGAGCTGTTCAAATTGGCGCGCCGATTTCCCTCCAAGCCTTACGTGTTGGGGTCTTTCGTCAGGCTATATGGGTTTTTATGGGGTTATTGCATTCGGGAAGAGAGGCCAGTTTCCCGGGAATTCATGCAGTTTCTTAGAAGTGAACAAAAAAATGCGTTGCGAAAACTTTTCCGCCTGGGTCCCGCGAAGCAGACCTTGCCGAAGTCAATTGCTCGCCGGGCGGAGCCGGTCTGCACGGATGAGGTTCCCGGCGGCAAGCCGCCGGCGGGTCATAACGCACAAGTTTGATTAGGCCGCGGGCGTCCCTGCTTATGCAGCCGCCTGCAGAGTATCCCCGGGCCGGCGACAATGCGATTTTCTAATAGTTCGATGAAACGCAAGAGCCACTTGAAATCTGGTCACCTCTAAAAATGGATCACACCTTTTACGATTACTTCCGCTGCCCTGAATCCACGGTTGATTTCCGTTTGACGGGAAATCTTTCGCAAGGTTTGGGATATTTCCGGTTTGGCGAGGATGTAACCTGCTACGGCCAATCTTGTGTGGGCGATAGGGCGCGCAAATATGATTCTCCCCTGTGCGATATCAGTTCGGCGGTCAAATTCGGCGAACACATTGTCGAATTGCCTTTTGATCCGGATGATGTGGCGACGAATCTCCGCTGCGAGTCTTATGCGGGTCATATGGGCGAACACAAAACGAAATTGCCCCCCAACCGATTGTTCCGCGGCATCTATTACTTGGCACGCCCGCATATGTCGGTGCGATTCCGCAGAATCTTGCAGCAAATATCTTTGCGCGGACAAACCACCAAGTCTTTCCCGCATTGGCCGGTTGATCGCACCGTGGACCGCATGTTCGAGTCCCTGATGACTCTGGCGATTCAATCCAGGAATAATGAACCTGTACCCTTCATCTGGTTTTGGCCGGATGGCGCCCAGGCGGCCTTGATTTTGACTCATGACGTGGAGGCGGAAGGCGGAAAGAAATTCTGTTCGACGCTGATGGATTTGGATGACGAATTTGGATTTAAGAGTTCTTTCCAGGTAATTCCCGAAAAACGATACGAAGTCACCGGTGCGTTCCTCGATGAGTTTCGCAAACGCGGTTTTGAAATCAATGTTCACGACCTGAACCACGACGGAAATCTTTTTTGCTCCCGCGAAGAGTTCATGCGCCGCGCAAAGAGAATTAACCGTTTCGCGCAAGAGTTCGGGAGTTCCGGCTTTCGCTCCGGCGCCCTGTACCGCAATTTACGCTGGTATGATGCGTTCCAGTTTTCGTACGACATGTCGGTACCAAACGTCGCACACCTGGACCCGCAGGATGGCGGATGCTGCACGATCATGCCCTACTTTGTGGGCAATCTTCTGGAGATCCCTGTCACGGTCACGCAGGATTATTCCCTGTTTAACATCCTGAATTCGTACTCCACCGATTTATGGAAAGAACAGCTAAAACTTATCCTGGATGGCCATGGCTTGATCAGCATCATTGTCCACCCGGATTACATCGTCGAGGAGAAGGCCAGGAATACGTACCGCCAACTCCTCGGAATGCTGGCGGAACTGCGCCGCAGTTCTGAAATTTGGGCTACCGTCCCCCTCGAAATCAATAATTGGTGGCGGATGCGCCGCGAACTGAAACTAGTCCGCCAGGGTGAAGATTGGGTCATTAAGGGCCAAGGTAAGGAGCGCGCCCGAATCGCCTACGCGCAAATCGTTGATGGACGTCTCGCCTATGCGTTTGCTCCCGTGCCTGCCCGGCAGGGTACCTTCAAATCCATAGACAGTCATCTTGGTGCTCCATTAACATCCAACGTGGCGCTTGGCCCCAATCCCCGTGGGACGGCTGTTCTTGAAGCCGGAGAGCAGGCACAAGTAGAAATGTCCGCGCCTAGACAAATAGCTTTGTCGGCCTCTTCCGCGGCCAGCCCAGCCGTCTTACCCAGCCCGGCAAGAAAACCCCTGCGCATATGCATGATCGCTTACTCGTTTTACGAAACCGATAATCGCGTGATGCGCTACGCCGAAACCCTGGCGCAGCGCGGAGATCATGTGGACGTCTTGGCGCTCCGCAGAGATAACGCGCCGACCGTGGATGTTCTGGGAGGCGTGCACATATTTCGCTTGCAGGGCCGCAAAATTGATGAGAAAACCCGTTTCACTTACCTGTGGCGCATCATGAGTTTCCTGGTGCGCGCGATGTACCGGGTATCGAAGCAGCACCTCCACCAAAGGTATGATCTGATCCATGTGCATTCGGTGCCCGATTTCCTGGTATTTGCGGCATTGGTCCCGAAATTGATGGGCACGCCGGTGATTCTGGATATTCACGACATTCTTCCCGAGTTCTATACCAGCAAATTTGGGGCGGGTCCGAAATCCTTCAGTTTCCGGCTTCTGCAGGGAGTGGAAAAAAGTTCCGCCAAGTTTTCCAGTCACGTGATCATCGCTAATCATATCTGGCAGCAGCGTCTTGTTTCTCGTTCGGTTCAGGCTGAAAAGTGCAGCGTGATCATGAATTCCCCCGATCGCTCCATTTTCTACGGCAACGGAAATCCGCGCCCCGCGAAGGACCGGTTTCTGCTGCTCTATCCCGGAAGCATAAATCGGCATCAAGGGCTGGATCTGGCCATCCGCGCGTTCGGAAGAATCAGCGATCGTGTGCCGCAAGCGGATTTTTGCATCTACGGAAGCGGCCCTTCCCAAAAAACCTTGAGCACGCTCATTCAAGAATTGCACCTGGAAAACCGGGTCTTCATTCGCAATCCCATGCCGCTGCGTGAGATTGCCAAAGTGATCGAATCGGCGGACCTGGGAATCGTGCCGAAGCGCAAGGACACTTTCGGGAATGAGGCCTTCAGCACAAAAATTTTGGAGTTTATGGCGATGGGCGTTCCCGTCATCGTTTCCGACACGCAGATTGACCGTTATTATTTCGATGATTCGGTCGTAAAATTCTTCCGTGGCGGGGATGAAGAAGATCTCGCGCGTTGCCTGCTGGAACTGATCGAGCATCCGGAAAAGCGAAAACAGCTGGCCGCCGAAGCCACGCAATTCGTGGAAAAGATGGATTGGACTGCCAAGAAGCATGAATATTTGAATCTTGTGGATGAACTCGTTCCGAACAATAAGTAGACGGCAGTTAAAGAACCATTTCCAATTCCGGGCGTTCTCCCGCTAATTTACCGTCGCAAATATAGTTTTTATCCGGTCGGAGTGCGTTGTCCATTTAGCAGGGCCATGATTCTTCTCTTACTCCGCGAGGAAGAGCGGGACGATGGTCGGGTAGCAAATTGGATGTTGGCGTGGGGAAATATGCCGCAGGTACCATAGCTTTTTGGACCTTCCCATTGTCTAATACAGTTGCGAGGGGCGGGGCTTGGCAGTTATTGGTTAAGTAATCTTGTTGGCGCACCCAGGCTTATGCCTGCTCCAGAAAAACCGGTAAGTAGCCATTAGATTCCCAAATGAACCGACGCCCAATTCATTCAAGGAACAATACCCGGGAACACCCGCTGGGGCGAAGTCCGCACGAATTCATCCAAGATCAGGTCAAACGAACGCCGGATGTTACCGCCCTGATCATGGGCGCAAAGCAGCTCACCTACCGGGAATTGAATGCGCGGGCCAACCAGCTTGCGCATTACCTGCGCGAGCACGGAATAGGTCCGGAGAATTTGGTGGGTGTATATCTCGATCGCTCCTTCGAGATGGTCGTGGCATTCCTGGCCATCCTCAAGGCCGGCGGAGTTTATCTTCCGCTGGACCCGAAGTTCCCGAAGCCTCGCCTCGCTTTCATGCTCGCCGACGCGGAAGTTCCTCTGCTGATTACGCAGCGGTCAAAGAGGGACAGCCTTCCGGAGACGACCGCCCGCGTTGTCCTGCTGGACGAAGAAGAAGACGCTTTCAGCAAGTTTCCGCGCGGCAATCTCTCATCGGTCAGCGACCCCGGGCATCTCGCCTACACAATTTACACTTCGGGCTCTACGGGGAACCCCAAAGGGGTTATGATCCCGCGAAGTGCGTTGGTCAATTTCCTGTATTCCATGGCCGATACGCCGGGGCTAACCGCTGCGGACGTTTTGCTGGCCGTCACCACAATTTCTTTTGATATTTCGATTCTCGAATTGCTTCTTCCGTTGACGGTGGGAGCCCAGGTAGTCATTGCCACCCCGGAGCAGGCTGCCGATGCCCGCGAACTCAAACGCTTGCTCGATGTCCACGCAGTGACGGTCATGCAGGCGACGCCCACTACGTGGCGTATGCTCATGGAAAGCGGCTGGGCAGGTAAGAGTGATCTCAGGATTTTCTGTGGCGGCGAGGCCCTGCCCGCCGAACTGGTGCGTCAGATATTGCCGCGCTGCCGCGAACTCTGGAACATGTATGGACCGACGGAAACCACCATCTGGTCCTCGACGGAAAAAGTCACTTCCGCCGATTATATTTCTTTGGGTCCGCCCATTGCCAATACGCAGTTTTATGTGGTGGATGAGAAACTGCACCCGGTGCAGCCTGGCAGCACTGGCGAATTGCTGATTGGCGGTGATGGTCTGGCGCTGAGATACCTGAAGCGTCCCGAGCTGACGGCTGAAAAATTCATTCCCGATCCATTCAGCGGTGTCGCGGATGCCCGCCTCTATCGTACCGGCGACGAAGTCCGCTGCCGCGTGGACGGCACACTGGAATTTCTCGGCCGCCTGGATCATCAGGTAAAGCTCCGCGGATTTCGCATCGAGTTGGGCGAGATTGAATCCACCTTGGCGCGCATCGAAGGAATCCGTCAGGCAGTGGTGGTGATGCGCGAAGACCGTCCCGGGGATAAACGCCTGGTTGCCTACTACACGGGCAGCGAAGAATTGACCACGGATGCATTCCTTCAGGCTCTCAAGACCACTTTACCCGCGTACATGATCCCCTCGTTCTTCCTGCGCGTGGAACAATTTCCGCAGACGCCCAATGGCAAGCTCGACCGGACAGCGCTTCCTGCTCCGCACAGGATCAGGCCGCAGCTGGCCCAGGACTATATTGCTCCGCGCACTGCCCTGGAAAAACAGCTGGCCGAGTTGTGGTGTGAGCTTCTGGATTTGGAAGAGATTGGGATAGACGACAGTTTCTTCGATCTGGGCGGCGCCTCTCTGGAAGTAGTCCGCATGACGGGCCTCTATCACAGCCGTCACGGGCGGGAAATTCCGCCGGTCAAAGTGTTTCAATTCCCCACCATCGCCCAACTCTGCCGATTTCTGGAAGAGAGCGACACGGACACTTCTTTCCTCAAGGACGTCGAACACCGCGCCGAGCAGCAGCGCGGCAGCCATTCCGCCAAAGATCCTTCCCACGATGCGGTAGCGGTCATCGGCATGGTTGGTCGCTTTCCGGGCGCGGACAACCTCGAACAATTGTGGCGCAATCTTTGCAACGCCAAGGAATCAATCTCCTTCTTTAAGCCCGAGGAACTAGGGCCCGGCATTGAGGAACACCTAAAGAATGACCCGGACTATATACGCGCCCGCGGAATCATCGAGGGCGCGGACCTGTTCGATGCGGCCTTCTTCGGCATTGGTCCGCTGGAAGCTAAAGTTACGGACCCTCAACAACGCGTGTTCCTAGAACTGGCCCAGCAGGCTCTGGAGAACGCCGGCTACGATCCCGATCGCTACAAAGGGCTCATTGGTGTCTTTGCGGGGATTGGCGACAACCATTATTACACCACGAACCTATTGACCCACCCCGATCTGCTGGCCATGGCCGGCAAACTGGCCGTGGAATATGGCAACGAAAAAGACTACATCGCTCTGCGCACGGCCTATGCACTGGATTTGCGCGGCCCGGCCGTCAGCCTTAATACTGCCTGTTCCACCACCCTGCTCACGATTGATAGCGCTTACCACGCCCTGCTCGATTACGAATGCGACATGGCTCTGGCGGGCGGCATAGATATCGGCGTCCCGCAGAGGAGCGGATTTCTGTATCAGGATGGCGGAACCTTCGCCAAGGACGGACACTGCCGTCCGTTTGACGCTGACGCCACCGGCACAATGTTTTGCGATGGAGCAGGCATTGTGGTCCTGAAGCGGCTCGCGGACGCCCTTGCGGAAGGCGACACCATTTATGCAGTTCTGCGCGGCAGCGGGAAAAATAATAACGGCGCGCGCCCCGCGTCTTTCCTGGCTCCTAGCGTGGCGGGCCAGGCCGAAGTCATCGCCATGGCCCAGGCCCGCGCCAATGTGCCCATCGAGACCATTCGCTATATCGAGGCCCACGGCACCGGCACGCCTGTCGGTGACCCCATTGAAATCGAAGCACTATGCAAAGTGTTTGAATCAAAAACCGACAGGAAACAGTTCTGCTACATCGGGTCCATCAAGGGAAATATTGGGCACCCCACAAACGCCGCCGGCGTTGCTGGCCTGATTAAGGCCGCCATGGTGCTGCATCGCGAGCAGATTCCCGCGACGCTGCATTTCAAGAAACCCAATCCGAAAATTGATTTCGCCAATAGTCCCTTTATGATTGCAGACCGGCTGATCTCCTTTCCGCGGAGCAAGGAACCTCGCCGGGCCGCCGTAAGCTCTTTTGGTTTTGGCGGGACCAATGTTCACACCATCCTCGAAGAGGCACCGCTACCTACAGCAGGCGGTAAATCGCGCCCCGTTCAGTTGCTGCTGCTTTCGGCAAGAACCCCCGCTGCGCTTGATTCCTATGGCAAATCTTTCGCAGCGCATTTGGAGAATTTGCCCGAGCCCGATTTTGCCAACGCTGCCTACACGCTTCAGAAGGGCCGCAAGCAGATGGCACAGCGGCGTTTTGTGGTCGCGGCGGATTCCAGGGAGGCTGTTCAGCTCCTGCAGCAGCCCAACCCGCTGCGCTGTGGCAGCAAACGCTGCGAGCGCCGCGCTCCGCCCGTGGTCTTCCTGTTCGGTGGACAGGGCACACAGTACGTCAACATGGGGCACAACCTGTACCACGGCGAGCCTCTTTTCCGTGCCGTGGTTGACGATTGTTGTGATTTTCTGAAACCGCATTTGGGCCGCGATCTTCGCGAACTGCTCTATCCGCACACAGGCGACGAGGAAACCGCGCGCACCTCCCTGCAGAATACTTTTTATACTCAGCCCTCGATCTTTGTGATCGAGTACGCGCTGGCGCGTTTCTGGCAGAGCCTGGGTCTGCAGCCTGCCATGATGGCAGGTCACAGCATCGGTGAATTTGTGGCCGCGACTTTAGCCGGGGTGTGGGAACCGCAGGACGCGCTACGGATTATTGTGCTGCGCGGGCAGCTGATGCAAAAACTGCCGCAGGGCTCCATGCTGGCTGTGGGCTGCAGTGCTGAAAAAGTGGAAAGGACGCTGCCACCGTCCGTGCAAATCGCCTCGAATAATGCTCCGTCTCTTTGCGTCGTATCGGGGCCCGAAACGGATGTTGCGGTTCTCAAGGAAGTGCTTGAAGGGCAGAATATTGTCTGCCGGCATCTGCATACATCCCACGCGTTCCACTCCGAAATGATGAACCCGATGGTGGAGCCGTTGCGCGCCGAGGTGGGCAAGGTGCGTTTGAAGGCGCCTACGCTGCCTTTTGTTTCCACCGTGACAGGTGAACTGATTACAGACGCCCAGGCAACAGATCCCCGATACTGGGCGCAACACGCCCGGGCGACGGTCGAGTTTTCAAAGGCTGTTCATTGGCTGGTGCAACGTCAGTACGATTTATTTCTGGAATGCGGCCCGCGATCCACACTTTCTTCGCTGGTTCGGCAGCACTTTACGCCGGATCGCATGGGCACGGCCATTCCGACTCTTTCCGACACACACGAAAACAATGCCGAATGGGCAGCGACGCTCTTCGCGCTCGGTTCACTTTGGCAAAACGGCGTCTCGATTGATTGGGACGCTTTCTATGCCCACGAAGATCGCCGCCGCATTCCGCTGCCAACTTATCCGTTCGAACGCCAGCGCTATTGGATTGATCCTGCGCCCGTTGGAGAGGTAGCGGCATCTGGTCCTTCTACGGATTCTTCTCGGGCGGCGGAAAAAATCCCTGTCGAACAGCCGATCGCAAACGCTGCCCCTGCACTGCTTGCAGGTGAACCCGGCTCCGCGGAAACACGCCAGGATCGTATTGCCGCGCGCCTGGTTGAAATTCTTGTCCCTGTTACCGGACGCGAACGCTCGCAGATCAGCACTTCGGCCACATTCCTGGAACAGGGTTTCGATTCTCTGTCCCTGACGCAAGTTGCGTTCGCGATTCGCAAGGAGTTTGGCGTCAAGGTAACTTTCAGCCAGCTGATGAATCAGCTCCCGAACATTGCTATTGTCGCGACGCATCTTGACAAAAATTTGCCCTCCGATCTGTACGCCGACAGCCCGCCTGCAAAACCGGTTGCGGCAATTCCGACGCCAGTCGCGCGTGTTGCCGTCGAGGGAGTCCAGCCGAAAACGGACACACTCGAGGCGGTGATTGCCGAGCAGGCCCGCACTATCGCGCGCCTGGTGACTCTGCTCGAAGCAGCAGCCACCGCGCATATCCCGGCAGGGGCCGCTGCTACATCCGCGACCACCCCGAGTCCTCAGGAAAAAGATCCCGAGCACCGCGACACGGCACCGCCAGTGGCATTGTTGGCGGTGGAATCAACCGTGCCGCAGCGCGGCATATTCTTCTCTTCACGGCTGTCGAGCCGATTGTCCGCGTCCTACAACGAGTCCATGACGCTGCGCTTTACCGGGACTATTTCCGTACCTAGACTAATTCGCAGCGTGGAGCGGCTGGTACAGCGCCACGACGCGCTCCGTGCGTCCTTCGACGAACTCGGTTCGCTGATGCAAATCTCGTCCGCACTGCGGATCGCGGTGCCGGTGACGGATCTTTCCAATATTGCCGATCAGGCCGAGCGTGAGAAACGCCTCCAGAATCTTATCTCCCAGGAATCTGCTTTGCCGTTTACTTTGCCTGGCGGGCCGCTGTTCCGCGGTCAAATCGTGTTGCTGGCGGTTGACACCGCTGCGATTGTCTTCACCGGACACCATATTGTTTGCGACGGCTGGTCGCTGGATGTTTTGATTCACGATCTTTGCGCCTTTTATTCGGAGGAGATTTCTGGCGCGCCCGTGCCGCTGCGTCCAGCGGGCAACTATGTTGATTTCGTCCAAAGCGTCACGCAGCGCACGAACTCCGCGGAATTTCGCGAAGCGCGCGAATATTGGCACACAAAATTTGCCGGTGGATTTCCTGTGCTTGTACTCCCTACGGACCGCCCTCGGACTGCCCGGCGAGATTTCACCGCGCACCGCCTGGACCGCTCGGTCGCTCTCCCGGCGGTCCAAGGTTTGAGGGCTCTAGGGGTAAAGCAAGGGTGCAGCTTCTTCACCGTAGTTCTCGGTGCACTGTCCATCTTGTTGGCGCGTCTTTCCCGGGAGCGCCGGTTTGTGATCGCCCTGCCAACGGCGGAACAGCCTGTCATCGGCCAGCCCGATCTGGTTGGCCACTGCGTGAGTCTCCTGCCCTTTGTTGTTGATCTGCAGGAAGCGGAAACGATCAGCGATTTTCTGGCTCGAGTGCAACGCGAGCTGGGCGCCGCCCACGATCACAGCGCATTCACTCTAGTCAGCTTGCTCCAGGATCTGCGCCCCGGCGTTGCAGTGCCCGGCGTTTCACCGATTTCCGCCGGACTGACCAGCGTGAAGAAATATCTGCAACACGAATTGCCGCAGTCCGGGTTCTCCGCTGATTACGACGCCAATCCCAAGAGTTTCGAATCGTTTGAGTGGTATCTGAATGCCGTTGAGGTAGACAACGGTCTGGAACTCAAATGCCATTACGATACGGGACTTTTTGACGATGCTACCGCCGAGAAGTGGCTTACCGCGCTCGATGCCATCTTCCGTGATATGGTGGCGGATCCCTCCCGAAAGACTACGGACCTGACCAGGCTTGACGGCTCCGGAAAATACCCGGAAACCGAGGCTTTTTATATTTTGCCTTCCAACGACGGCGATGGCCGCGGCCTGCCTGTGAACACAGCTGCCCCCGCGGTGCAGCCCTCCCAGCGATCTGACTACTCCGCAGCAAGCCCGATTGCGCAGGAAGCGGAACTGCTCAATTCCATGTTGGCTCTCTGGCAGCAGGTGTTGGGCGTTCGCGTTGTCAGTCCGGACGACAACTTCTTTTCGCTGGGCGGAAATTCAATGGTCGCTGCGCAATTGTTTGCGTGGATCGAACGGAAACTGTCCTTGCCGGCTCCGCTTTCAGCACTCTACGACGCGCCTACTCCCCGGGCACTTGTCGGGGCGCTGACGCGGGGCAATGCACCGCTGGACTGGGACACCCTGGTTCCGATCAACCGCTCCGGCAACCGCTATCCCCTTTTCCTTATCCACGCTGCAGAGGGCAATGTATTGCTTTATCGCGAACTGGCTTCCCACCTGGGGACCGACCAGCCCGTTTATGGTCTTCAGTCTGCCGGCCTGGATGGCAAATCATCCATTGATGGCCGGTTCGAGCATGTCGCTGAGCGGTATATCAAAGAGATCCGGAAAGTGCAGCCATCGGGACCCTATATGCTCGGCGGGTACTGCCTGGGTGGAACATTAGCCATGGAGATGGCGCGGCAGTTACTCGATGCCGGAGAAAAAATCGGCTTGGTCGCCATGATTGACAACTTCAACATTCGCGCGATCCAATGGCCGCTGCCGTGGCATTTGCGGCTGATCAATCGCGGCTTTCTGAACTTGTATTACCACATACAAAATATGTTTGCTGCACAGGGAGCAAGCAGGCTGAAGTTTTTCACGCAAAAGCTTCGCGTGGAGATGACGCGCGCGAAGGTTTCCGCTCGTATCGCCGTGGCTCGTGCCGGGCGCCTGCTACGCAAAGATGATACGGATGGAGAGTTTCACCACATTAAGGTTGCCGATGTTTACGACGCAGCGCTCGCGCAGTATGACGTCAAACCATATCCGGGTGAGTTGACCGTCTTCCTGACGGAGCGCCGCTTGGCAGGATTTGCGGATCGCATGGGAGGCTGGGGAGATATCGCTCAAGGCGGCGTACGGCTTTATTCCCTGCCGATCAGTCCAAAGGGCACTCTGGTCGAGCCCTACGTGCAACAACTCGCCGCATTGCTGCGCGAATGCCTCGATCAGGCCGCCGAACGGCAGCAGCGCTTGCCCGCCGAACCGCCATTAGACCTGGCATCGGCGTGGAAATGATTTCCCCGGCGCCTGATTCTCCCGGAGCAATGGCACACTCCTCATCTTCTCGCTTGAAACCAACCATCACATGGTTGCCCCCACCTGCCGATCCTGCCCTGCCCCCTGGAGAGCTCCACATTTGGAGCGCGCCGCTGGATGTGACGGAAGATTCAGTGAGGGGCTTTGCCGCGCATTTGTCTGCCGATGAAATGGCCCGCGCGGAAAAATTTGTTTTTGCGCGCGACCGCGAACATTTTATCGTCGCTCGCGGCATTTTACGCATGCTGTTGGGCCGCTATCTCCGCAAGCCACCTGCCGGCATCGCCCTTTGTAAGGGGCCGCGCGACAAACCATATCTTCGCGCGGAAACCGGGGAGCCGCCTCTGAAATTCAACCTCTCCCATTCGCACGGTCTTGCTTTGTATGCATGTGCCATGCAGCGGGAAGTGGGGATTGATCTCGAAAGGCTGCGGCCGGATTTTGCCGGCGCAGAAATTGCGGAACGTTTCTTCTCCGCGCACGAGCAAGAGGAATTACGCGCATTGCCGGCCGAACTCCGCACCGAAGGATTCTTTCTTTGCTGGACCCGAAAGGAAGCTTACCTAAAAGCGCGCGGTGACGGCCTGCAGATTCCCCTGGACAGTTTTGATGTCACTCTCACCCCGCACCAACCGGCGGAGCTAAGAAGCACGGACAGCGCGAGATGGACTCTGCTTTCGTTCACTCCCGCTCCTGATTATGTGGCAGCAGCTGTCGCCGAAGGTAGCGGATGGAGCACCAAATCCTTTGATGGTACCGGTGTGAATTTACTTGCCGCCAACCAGGAGGCTCCCTGTTGAAATTCAGCATCATCATTTCCTGCTTCAATCAAGAAAACTTCATTAGGGATGCCGTGGACTCGGCGCTGGCGCAGCCCTACTCCAGCAAGGAAATCATTGTGGTTGACGATGCTTCCCGCGATGGCAGTGTGAACATCCTTGAGAAATACGGGGACAAAATCCATCTGATCAAGTTTAAGGACAATCAAGGTCCCACAGCGGCCCGCAATGCAGGTGCCTCCCTGGCCACGGGTGAATTCCTTGTTTTTCTCGACGGTGATGACGCGTTTCTGCCCTGGGCCCTCGATACCTACCAGTGTATCGCTGATTCAAAAAAGCCAAAGATCATTCTGTGCCGCCTTCTTTTTTTTGAGGGACTGATTCCATTGCCGCAGTTTTTCGAGTTCGGCCAGGAAATTCAGTTTGTCGAATACGACGCTTTGATCCGAAAGGACAGGACATTTCGGTGCAGCGCCAGCGCTATTGTCATCGAGCATCGGCTCTTCGACGCTGTCGGCGGCTGGACACAGAATAACACGGTCCTTCAAATCTCCAGGTTCGTGGACAAGATGCACCTGGTTATTCGCAAGGAGAAGATGGGAGGGTACCCGGGTGGCCCGCAACTTCGCTTCGAGCGATATGCTTATATCGGGGGAGCGGTTTTCTTCTGGCTCAAGAGATCTCTTCAAGCTGGATTGTACTGGTCCGCGGTGAAGTTCCTGGTGGCCGGCTGGCCAATGATTGTGGCCGCAATCGTTTCCAAACTTGGCAAGCTGGTCAACGGCCGACGCCCCGCGGAAAAGATCGCGCCGCTTTTCATGTTAGAGAAGGGCAGAATAAGTGCGGATAGGGACAGCCAGAGGCCGATGCCTTCGTTACACTAGGAGTGAGGAAAGGTTGATGCGGCCGAAAAAACGAGATATCTCCCCGAACCGCGTACTCTTCGTGACCTCTGTAATTTTTTGGCGTTGGCGGTAGGAACGTACTCGTCCTCAGCAACGAAACTCCACGCCACAAATCAACGTAAGTATTTCCGCCTGGAATCTGGAACTCTTCCGTAGGGAATGCAACGCACTATTTCTTCGTCTTCTGAGGTTGCACCATACCGTATGCGCCGCTGGCGTAGTATGACCCGTATTCCGCCTTCTTGTCCGCGCTGTTCAGAACCACGCCAAGAATTTGCGAGTCGTGGAATTCGCGGGCTGCCTTCCGGCACGTCTCGGAGGGCGTGGAGTTGGCGCGGACAACTAATTTTGCCTGGATCGCCATCCTTAAGTTTCTCAAAATAGGCTTGTTAGTAAGTGTCAGTTTTCTTTCCGGTGAAGAACTGCTGGCTGACCTTCCAGGCAAACCCGCAATTGAGTTCGCCAATCCATCAGTTCTATCCCGAATACACGGGTCAAGCGCTGATTTGAGAGGACGGAATAGGCAGGCCGTCTTGCGGGGGTCGGATATTCGGCGGTTGCAATCGGAAGCACAGAACGAGTAATGACTGGCTTCTGACTGGTGGCTTCGGCGAACCAGGAACTTTGATGGCTTTCCGCTGCGCCTTCCAGTATGGCTTTCGCAAATTCGTACCAGTTTGTCTGGCCGCCGGCAGTCATGTGGTATATCCCACTCAGTTCGGAAATCGCGGGCGCGTTTTTCTCCGGCGCGTAAACCCGGGACAACACTTCTGCCGTGGCCAGCGCGATATCCCGGCTCGAAGTTGGCGCGCCAATCTGGTCGCTGACGATTCTCAATTCCTCTTTCTGAGTCGCCAGCCGCAAAATGGTGCGCAGGAAATTTTTCCCTTCTCTCCCATACACCCAGGCGATCCGAAAAATCAGATGCGATCCGCCGGAATCTTGAATCAATTGTTCGCCGGCTAATTTTGTGCGGCCGTACGCGCTGATCGGATTCGTAATGTCGTTTTCCAGATAGGGCGTGGTTTTCGATCCGTCGAATACATAATCGGTGGAATAGTGAATCAGCGCCGCGCCTATTTTTTTCGCCTCATCAGCCATGATGCCGGGGGCATCCGCATTCAACGCGCGAGCAATCGCTTCCTCCGATTCGGCCTGATCCACCGCGGTATAGGCCGCTGCATTAACGATTAATTGCGGCTGGAGGTCACGGATCGTCTGGCGGATTTGCTCCGGCTTCGTCAAATCCAGTTGCGCATGGCCGAGCGCGATGACCTCGCCCAGCGGCTCCAGGGAAGAGATCAACTCCCGTCCCAACTGGCCGTTTTTTCCGGTAAGCAGAATCTTGAGCTTCATCACTTGGGATACTGCGGCAATAATTCCCTGGGTACTCCAGCGAGTTCCGGAAGTTTTTTATCTTTGTCCGAAACCAGCGGGTCGGGAATGGGCCAGGGGATGCCAATCTTCCGATCGCTCCACAGAACTCCGTGCTCGTCTTCCGCATGGTAAAAATCGCTGCATTTATAAAGGAATTGGACTCTTTCGCTGAGCGCCAAAAAACCATGGGCAAATCCCGCGGGAATATAAAGCTGGTTTTGTTTTTCAGCGGACAGAACAACGAGCGTCCATTTTCCGAAGTGCGGCGAGCCGACGCGAATATCCAGAGCCACATCCAACGCTTCGCCTTCGACCACGCGGCAAAGCTTGGCTTGCGCGTGACGCAATTGGAAGTGCAGGCCGCGCAGGGTTCCCCGCTCGGAACTGGAGTGGTTGTCCTGCACAAACGTATCCAGTACCCCTAATTCGGCGAATTTGCCCTGGTGGTAGGTCTCCATGAAAAAACCGCGGGGATCACGGAAAATTTTCGGGTGGAATTCCCACACGCCGGGCAGCGATGTATCCAGTCGTAACAAAGAGATAAGAACCTCGGTGGATCGGCTGTTGGATTCGCCAATCCCGTTTTCACAATTATTCTTTTAAGCGACCAGTTAGTTCGCGCCGCAGGCGGGGCGCGTTTTGCAGGGTTTAGATCCGGTCGGGCGACTAGATTGCCTGCAGGGAACGATCCCGGTTTTCGTAATATTTTGCGTAGTAGGAACGGTAATCTCCGCCGCGCACGCCCTCCATCCACGCTGAATTATTCGTGTACCAGTCAATGGTTTGCCGCAGTCCTTGTTCTAGAGGAATCGCCGGCTTCCATCCGAGATCTTTTTCCATCTTCTCGCAACGCAGGGCGTAACGCCGGTCGTGGCCCGGACGATCTTTTACGTAGGCGAGCAGAGATTCAGGCTTGCCCATCAAATGCAGCACGCGTTTCACGATTGAAAGATTTTCCTCGATGTCCAGCCCGCCGATGTTGTACACCTCGCCGATGCGCCCGCGCTCGAGAACCGCGAGCACGCCGCGGCAGTTATCTTCCACATGCAGCCAGTCGCGCTGCTGCTTTCCATCGCCATAGATCGGCAGGGGCTTGTCGTCCATCGCGTTGGTGATGACCAACGGCAAAAACTTTTCGGGAAACTGGTACGGGCCGTAATTGTTGGAGGAACGCGTGATGACGGCCGGGAATCCATACGTGCGGACGTAAGAACGCACGAGCAGGTCGGAGCCTGCCTTGGAGGCTGAATAGGGGCTGCTGGGCTGCACCTGCGAGTCTTCATTCGCGAAGGCTCCGGGAAGCATGTCCCCATACACTTCATCCGTCGAGATATGCACGAACCTCGAAATTTGCAGTTTCCGCGCGACATGCAGCATCACCGCGGTGCCCGTGACATTGGTTTCAATCGCGGTTGCGGGTTCATAGATGCTGCGGTCCACGTGGGACTCCGCGGCGAAATGGACTACCGTGTCGCAGCCTTTCATGGCGGCCTCGGCTGCGGTTGGGTCGCAGATATCGCCTTTTGCGAGAGAATAATTCGGATTTTCAGCCACTTCTTCCAGATTGGTCAGGTTTCCGGCGTACGTCAGCTTGTCGTAATTCACGATCTTGTAGTCTTTGTTCAGCGAGAGAACGTGGCGTATGAAATTCGATCCAATGAATCCGGCCCCGCCTGTGACGAAGATCTTCATCGAGCGACTCCCTCGGGCAACTTGGTTTGATTTCCAGGCTTGGAAGACATTTTGTTGGCCCCGGTTTCCGCAACCAGATTGTTGGCTCTCAGCAACGACTCGAATGTGCCTGCATCGGTCCACCAGCCGTCCAGAACTTCGTACGTGAGTTTTCCCTCTTCGATAAAGAAGTTGTTCACGTCGGTAATTTCGAGCTCGCCGCGCCCGGAGGGCTTTAGCCTGCGAATCTTTTGGAATACGCTTTTGTCGTACAGATAAATTCCAATCACGGCGTAATTGGATTTCGGAGATTTCGGTTTTTCCTCAATGCCAATTACGTGGTTGCCGCGAATTTCCGCCACGCCGAAGCGCTGTGCGTCCGTCACTTCCTTCAACAGAATCTTCGCGCCTTCTCCCTGCTTCTTGAAATTCTCGACGGCCGCGCAAATATTATTTTCAATGATGTTGTCGCCCAGAATGACGCAGATCAGGTCATTCCCCGCGAAGTACTCGGCCAGCCCCAGAGCCTCCGCAATTCCGCCTTCGCCTTCCTGGTACGTGTAATTAATATGTTTCAATCCGAAGTCGCGGCCGTTTCCCAGCAGGCGCAGAAACTCCCCGGCGTTGCGTCCGCCGGTAACAAGCAGAATCTCTTCAATCCCGGCATTCACCAGAGTCTGAATCGGATAATACACCATCGGTTTTTCGTAGACCGGCAACAAGTGCTTGTTCGTGACGCGTGTGAGGGGGTTCAGCCGGCTTCCCGTTCCGCCTGCCAGTACGATGCCCTTCATAAGTTCTCCTCTATTCCCGCTGTAATTTGAGCTTAGCCGGCCTTGCGTCAGCGATATCCCGCTGCAATGAAATCTGAAACCAGTCTACACCTTCCGCCAGTCGTACTCGCCCTATACGCAATGATGTGCACGTCAGATGCCAAGATGGGCCTAATGAATTGCGTATCTCATTGTAACCCCTTTAATCACATTAAGTTGCCTGGACGCTATAAGAGTGCGCAAAATGGTAGACACATCCTCCAGCCTGGTGGAAAGACTTTACTGTGTTTTGCCCAACCGCTCCATCCCTTCGTGGCAAGCCATTGCTCAATACGCAAACCCTCATGGATTGATTTCCAGCCTGGGATCTTACGGATGGACTACCTACAGAAACCTGGAGGACGAATCTGCGGCCGGGCTGAAAAACTAGGGGGTAGGAATGGCAGCCGAAACCTGAGCCGAAGGCGAACTTTCGCTGCCAGCGGAATCCACCGCCATAACTACGTAGTAATAGACTTGCCCGCCCTGTACGGAGGAATCCGTAAAGGCGGTTGCTGCCACATCGGGGGAGTTTACCTTCGCGTACGGTCCGCTGGCAGCCGTGGACCGGTACACGTTGTAACCTGACGCGGCGGATGGGGCCGGCTGCCAGGTGAGCGCCACGGAGTGCGACTCAGTTTGGCTCTGGACCGAACGCACAACTGCCCGCCCCAAGTGCGGGCGGCCTCTACAAGACCAACTGCACCAAACGAGGGCGGTTTTGTGGAGGCCTCTCCGTCACGTTCACGGTGATCGTTCTTGGTGAACCTTGTTTTCCTGGGCGGAGAGGGCACGTTTCAATTCAACTTGATCCACATCCAAACGCGTATGAATCATTTCGGGGCTCGTTTTGCCGGCGCGGGTTGTGCCGGACTCGATGTAGTTGGATTGATTTGTCCAGGGTCAAGGGGCGGACGCCGATGAAACAGGGAATAAGCCGGACAGATCGAGATGCCCGGCGAGAGTTTCCACTTCTTGCCCATGTATGAGGATCTTCGATTGTCGAATCAGATTCACGTTTGCGCCGAGCGTCTGCGCGATGGAATCCACGACCAGTGGCTCATTCTGAATTCCGGACGGGATCTCCGCCGACAGGGCATCGGAAAAATCCGCAACGGCCGTGCCATCAGGCTGGAGGTAGAACGCCAGCAATAACGCATCCGGAGGCATCGTGCGCTGATTCGGCGCGGGAGCGTCCGCAATCAACGCGATCAGAAGTTGTTTCGAGCGCTCCACAGGATCCGCCGAAAGCGGAAGCTCGATCGTGGTGGCCTCCAGCGACCCCGGCGACGTCGCGGACAGCCAGTACACCTGAGCCTGCACCTTTACGTCGGTGGGCGTCGAGATCGGAATTTGCATCACCTCCCGGCGGGACTGTTCTTCGGTGCGTGGGTTGCCGGAAATTTGCTGGATTGCCTGGCGCAGGCTCGGCAGAGTAATCAAGCCGAACACGACCAGCACAAACAGTATTGCAATCGTGGTTTTGAGCCCTCGCGACACGACGCTATTTCGCTCCTGCTTCGTAGACCAGACGAAACGCGGCCACGGCCCGCGCCACGCCGTCAGCCAGCACCGGCGCCATTTTGTCGAGCGGGGCGCGGTCGGGCAGGCTCACGCTGGATACTTCGATCGCTACGGCCGGAGCCGCAATTGTTCGCAACTGCCGGACCGCGGCTGCCGTGGGTATCTCCGGCGAACCGCGAAAGCGCTGCGCCATCTGAATCTGAATCAGTTCAGCCAGCTTCCGGCTCAGATCGAGATAGCCTTGCTGCGCGCGGTCCCAGCGAACCAGTGCCGGACGCGCCGGAATTGCCGCCGCTGTCACCGCCGGGGCGCCCTCCTGCGGCAGAGAATATACGCGCACCGTTCCTGCCGGACCTGTGGAGGAAACGTGCAACGTGATGAAAATCGCTCCCCGCTGCGCGTTCGCTGTTTTCGAACGATCATCAAATGATGGATCTTCGTTTGTCTGACGCGTCAAGAGGACGCGGAGGCCCTGCGCCTCGAGAGAAATTCGCAGCAGGCGCGCGAAACTCAGGACGACATCACTCTCCGCGATGCCCGTTGATCCGCGCGCACCTTGATCGGCGCCTCCGTGCGCGGGGTCGAGAACGACAACAGCCAGCGTTTTGTGCAATGGGGCCGCTGGGGGAATGGCTTGCGGCGCGGGTTGCGGCGCTGCGGGTTGCGAGGGCTGCGGCGGTGTCTGCGATGGCGCTGCGCCTTGCGGCGCCGGAACCGCCTGCCGCCGCGCCTGCACAGTCCGCGCGCTAACAAGTATCAGAACGAAGAGGAGGAAGAAAGTTCCGCAGCGCACAACCATGAGGATACCAGAATCAACCGTTTGAGAGAGAGTTACACCCGTGAATTCCAGAGAGGGCGCGTCCCAGAGGTATTTCCTGGATCCGCACGCCCATGTGATGCGCCATGCCTGGCCGTTGAGTTTCCCTTGCATTGCCTGGAATCTCTGCTTAACTTGCGGCGTGCTTTATACTTCTAATCCTCAAATTCGTCGCGCTGTGTTCATTCTTCATTGACGCACGGAATTCTGCGCCCTAGGGAGAAGTGGATGACAACCCATCAGGCAGTGAATGTAAGGCAGCTCCTCGATCTCACTGGACGCGTGGCAATGATTACAGGTGGCTCCATGGGGCTGGGGCGCCAGATGGCGGAAGGCCTCGCGGAAATGGGCGCAAACCTGGTGCTCTGCGCCCGCAAAAAAGAACGCTGTGAGAGCGCTGCGGAAGAGTTGAAGGCGCTCGGCGTAGCGACTGTGGCGCTCGCCTGCGACGTCACGAATCCTGCGAGCATCCGGGACGTGGTGGAGGCTGCGATCACACGGTTCGGGCGAATCGATATCTTGATCAACAACGCGGGAACTTCCTGGGGAGCCCCCGCCGAAGAAATGCGTCTGGAGCAATGGAACAAGGTGCTGGAAACGAATCTGACCGGCACGTTCTTATGTTCGCAGGCCGTGGGGAAGGTCATGATGGGGCAAAAGCGCGGAAAGATTATCAATGTCGCTTCGATTGCCGGAATGGTTGGCTCGCCGCCGGAGCTCCAAGCGATCGGATACAGCGCCAGCAAGGGCGGCGTGATCACTTTTACGCGCGACCTGGCACGCAAGTGGGCCAGTCACAATATTCACGTGAACGCTATCGCTCCCGGCTGGTTTCCCACGCACATGTCGGGAGGCGTCATTGAGCGAAATAGAGAAAACTTATTGAAGAGCATCCCACTGGGCCGCTTTGGTAGCGAAGACGATCTGAAGGGCGCCGCGGTTTTTCTTGCGTCGAGCGCCTCTGACTTTGTAACAGGCCAAGTCCTGGTGGTGGACGGAGGCCAGACCGCGTAGTCTGTTTTTCTCATAAGGG
>WNFP01000654.1_pt1 | contig 30942 bp, 34 predicted proteins | sample 5400201 | NCBI WGS metagenome assembly WNFP01 (sample SAMN13153355, study PRJNA577476) | soil metagenome | isolation source: 115 cm saprolite under Madrone tree | place: USA:California | collected 2016-06-14 | reverse complement strand
ATCCGTGGGAGGGCGTCAACGCGCTGGACGCCTGCGTGCAGACGTACAACGCCGTCGCCATGCTGCGCCAGCAGGTGCGCCCCGATTGCCGCATCCACGGCATCATCACCAGCGGCGGGGCGGCGGCCAACATCATCCCCGAGTTCGCGTCGGCGACCTTCTACATGCGCGCCCCGCGCATCGACACGATGTGGGAGCTCTACCGCCGTGTCGTCGCCTGCGCGGAAGGGGCGGCCAGGGCCGCGGGCTGCGAGCTCACGGTGATCCAGCATGACAGCGTCTACGAGCCGATGAAGTCGAGCCGCGTGCTGCTCGACCTCTTCCAGGCCAACATGACCACCGTCGGCCTCCGCGAGGGCGAGCCGATCCCCGACCGCAAGGGCTCGTCCGACGTGGGCAACGTGAGCCAGGTGCTGCCGACGATCCAGCCGATGATCGGCATCGCGCCGGTGGGGATGGCCATCCACACGCGCGACTTCGCCGACGCGGCGGTCAAGCCGCTGGCCAGGCAGGGCATGGTCGCCGCCGCCAAGACCATGGCCGATCTGCTCGCCGAGCCCGCGCGGGTCAAGGCCGCCAAGAAGGAGTTCGCGGATGCCAGCTGAGACGCTCGATCAGGCGAAGACGAAGGTCGCGGAGGCGGTGGACCGCCTCGCCGACGACCTCGAGAAAATATCGCTGCAGATCCACGGCAACCCCGAGCTCTGCTTCAAGGAGGAGAAGGCGGCGGGGTGGCTCAGCGCCTTCCTGGAAAAGCAGGGCGCGCGCGTCGAGCGCGGCGTGGGCGGCTTGCCGACCGCCTTCCGCGCGACTATCGAGGGTATAGACGCGGGCGAGGGTAGAGACGCGGGTTCAGGCAGCGGCCGGGGACCGACCATCGCTATCATGGCCGAGTACGACGCCCTGCCCAATATCGGGCACGCCTGCGGGCACAACGTGATCGCCACCGCGGGGACCGGCGCGGGCGCGGCCATCGCGGCGGCGCTCGGCACCGTGCCCTTCGCGGGACGCATCCAGGTGATCGGGACGCCGGCCGAAGAGGGCGGCGCGGGCAAGGTCAGGCTCATGGAGGCCGGCGTCTTCAAGGACGTGGACGCCGCCATGATGATCCACGGCCGCTGCGGGACGCAGGTCTGGCGGCCGAGTCTCGGCATCATCAAGGTCAAGTGCGAGTATTTCGGCAAGGCCTCGCACGCCTCGTCGTGGCCGTGGCGCGGCGTCAACGCCCTCAACGCCATGGTCCAGCTCTTCGTCTCGCTCGACCTCATGCGGCAGCAGATCAAGCCGCACGCGCGCGTGCACGGCATCATCACCAAGGGTGGCGATCAGGCCAACATCATTCCCGAGCACACGACGGCCGAGTTCTATCTCCGGGCGCCGACGAAAGACTACTGCAAGGAGCTGCTGCGGCGCTTCGAAGGGTGCGCCCAGGGCGCGGCCACCGCCACGGGCTGCACGGTCAAGGTGACGGCGGACGCCACCGTCCACGAGCCGCTCAAGGCAAACTTCACGATGGCGGAACTGTTTGGCAAGAACCTCGAGCGGATCGACTTCCCCGTCGATCCGGACGACGGCGAGGCGGGCTACGGCTCGACGGACTGCGGCAATGTCAGCCAGGCGATTCCCACCATCCATCCCTACATCCGCATCTCGCCCGACGGCATTCCGGGGCATTCGCGCGAGTTCGCCGAGTGGGCGAAGTCGCCGCTGGCTCGCGTCGGGATGATCGCCGGCGCCAAGGCCCTCGCGCTGACGGCGCTCGACCTGCTGGCCAGACCGGGGGATCTCCAGAAAGCGAAGGAAGAGTTCGCGAAGAGCGTGTAGAGCGCGGCCGAGGTTCGAGCTGAGACGCGGCTGGCCGCCGTAGGCCGCAGAGCGGCGAGGCGAGTGCTGGGTAGATTCAGGAAGCGCGGACCGCTTTGAGGACCTTGCGCGTCTGGCCAAGATGGTCCAGGACGTGGAGCCTGAAGATGATCGCGTAGGCCTTCCAGTCGAGCTCCTCGATCCAGTGCAGCGGCGCCTCGCGACCGTCCGCTTCCTTCACGTTGATGACCATGACGACCGGCGCGCGCGCCTCGGTGAGACTGTCCGGCGCCGCTCCGAGGGTCGCGACGACCTCCGCCTGGAGCCGCTTGAGCTGGGTCAGAAGCTCGGGCCACGGACGCGCCAACGGATCACGAGACTGAAGCCCGGCCGGGATGGGCTCTCCCGGGGGACGCCTCCCCGCGAGCAGATCGCGGAGCTCCTCGAGGCTCGGCCCATGGGTCTCGACGAGGTGGTCCACCACCTCCTGGATGGTCCATTCGCCGGGGAGGGCCCGGGCGTGAGCCTCTGCCTCGGTCACCCCGTCCAGAAACTCCTCGAGGGCGGCGAAGCCTGCTGCGACGCGCTCGTGGATCTGGGGCGCCGCGAGGCGGGTGCCTTTGGCGTGCAGGTACTCCTTCGCCTTGACCTGCTCGGGCCTCAGAGTCACGAGGCCTACTATAGCGTCGCGGACCCAGGTCAAGCCACCCCGTCCTTGGCCGTGCCGAACTGTCAATCCTCGCCGTCAAGCGACGTTTTCTGTTGACCGAGGCTGACAGTCAACCCTCCGCAGGACCCTGCCTCAAAAATGGAATCACACCATTACACCTACTTACCTGCCCTTCGGGAGCGAGCCCGGATGGTACGCGAGGTGCATACCCTTTAAACGATCGCGCGAGTGTGGGTCCGAGAGCCCGGTCGATCCCCCCCGCTGTTGCAGCCAAGAACGGAGCGAATTGTGAGACGGGTCCAGCGAGGATGGCAGGCTGCGGGTGTCCTCGCTCTCGCCCTCCTCATCATCCCCACTGCGACGGTGCAAGCCTCCGGCCCCGCGGGAGCAGGGGTGGCCACTGCGGTCACCGGCCAGGTGACAGTCTCTCATGCGGCTTCGTCGACGCCGCAACCGCTCCGCTTCAAGGACGAGGTCTTTCTCCGGGACCGCATCAGCACGGCCGCCCAATCATTGGCGCGGCTGCTGCTCGGAAAGAAAGCTCTCCTGACCGTGCGCGAGCTCTCGGAGCTCGAGCTGGTCGACCAGTCCGGAATCTCCACGGTCCAGCTGTTCTTGGGCAAGGTCGCCATCGGCGTCGCCCGCCAGCGGATGCGCCCCGGCGAGACGGTCGAGATCCGCACCCAAAACGCGGTGGCTGCCATCCGCGGCACCGTCGTCGTCGCGGAAATGCTGACACCGCCTGGCAGCTCAGTGCCCGTCACGCGACTGCACGTCCTGTCCGGCTCCATCGACGTCACCACGCCGGGCAATCCGGGCGCGCCGCCGCTGAGGCTGGTCGCGCCCTCGAGCGTCACGGTCACCGGCAACACCATGGACAAGGCCGTCTCCCTCGATGCCGTGGCACGGGCAGCGCTGCTGAGCGATCTCCAGTCCTCGCGGCCGAATCCGACACGGCTGCTGGACGCTCTCGTGCTCGGTGAGCAGGCGAGGGCCGCCGCGCTGGGTCGCATCATCACCAGAACGGCCGAGGAGTCGCTCGAAGCTCCGCAGGCGCCGCCCGTGGACACGAAGGCCCCGCTCACGCCCACCACGCCGAGCGACCCCGGCACGTCAAGCGTCGGCGACGCCTCTGCGCTGCCGTTCATCTACAGCAATCAGACGGTCAACGTCCCGGGCGATCTCTACGAGGTCCCGCCCGCCTCCAACCGGAGCCTCTCGACGGACCTGCTTCGCGCCACCAATAGCACGCTCACCTTCGGGGGCGACATCCTCCAGGTGAAGGGCAGCCTGAGCAGCAGCACGGCGCTTCCCTTCATAAGCCTCAACGGCGGTGCGTCGGCTGCGGAGACCGCGACCCTGCTCCGGAACGGCACCCTCTCGCTCACGGGTCCGCTCTTCGACGCCGTCAACAGCGCGGTCACGTTCTCGGGCCCCGCGCTCCTCGCGGCGCAGGCGAACAGCTCGCTGACCGGCACCGGCTCTTCGCCCTTCGTGAGCTTCACGGGCGGGTCCCTCACCTTGGGCGCCCGCACGAACGGCGTGAGCCTCGACTCGGGCTCCACGACGAGCCTGGCGGGCCCGCTCTTCACCGCCCACGGCACGCCGATCACGGGATCGAGCGACTTCGTGACCGTCAAATCGGCCACGATCACGGACACCACGGCCTCGCCGCTGGTCGGCCTCACGGGCGGGACGTTCCGGCTTGGATGGGCGGCCACCGGCTTCACGGTCACCAATCACGGCACCGTTTCCCTCTCGGGCGGACTCCTCTCGGCGAGTGGCACCGATATCAGCTCGACGGCCGACTTCGTCCTCGGCACGCTCAACGGTCGCTTCATCGTGACAGCCCCGGCGGCCCCGCTGCTGTCGCTGACGGGCGGCACTTCGCAGATCGCCACCGGGGGCTCGATTTTCCACCTCGTGGGGACGGCCACGGCGGTCGACGGCGTGAGCGGCCTCGCTCCTGCAGGCCAGCGGGCTCCTCCTGAATCTCCGCACAGGGGCGCAGCTGACGACGAACGGCAATGCGATCGACCTGACGTCGAAGTCGAAGGTCACCAATTCTGCCGCCTACGTCGCGCTCGACCAGAGCCGCGTCATCGTGAACAACGGGGCCCTGATCAGGGTGGCGGGCGGCAGCTTCCTTCAGGCCGGCGGCAATCTGGTCAACCTGGCCAACGGGAGCACGCTGACCATCAACAACGGCGTGTTGCTCTCGGTCGCCGGAGGCTCGATCGTCAACATCAGCGGCGCGCTGATCGCCTTCAGCGGCTTGGGGGGTAACACGGTCAACGTCGCCAATTCGCTGGCATTCGTCAACATCGGCGGGATCCCCGTCGCGCTCACCGACGGGGCGCTGGCTGCGAACGTCAAGATTACCGGCACACCGATCAAGAACGCCAGCCTCGGCACGATCACGCCGAACAAGGCGCTGATCCAGGTCAACGGGGTCGCGACCAAGCTGACGATCAGCGGGAACTAGCTCGTCCGGCGCTTCCGCTCCGTGGCGCGCTCGGAGGCCAGCCGGCCTTCCTCGGTGTCCGAAAGGTCGGCGAAGGACATGGCGGCGGCGATGGCAGGATGGCCCGCCTCCAGCGCGATGAGCCGGTGCATGGCCTGGCAGATCCGCCGGTACGCCGGGTGCCCTTGCGGCGTGGTCCGCAGCTCGATCATGTGCATGGCCTCGCGCGCGTTGAGCTCCATGTAGAAGCGCACCCGATAAGCCATGGATACCACGTAGGGCGCTACCTCCGGGAGGCTCGCCGCCACGAGCCCCTCGTAGAGCTCCGCCGAATCGTCCATCACGCGCCGCCAGTCGGCCAGCGCCCCCACCGCCTCGATCTCGTCGGAGCCGACCCAGCCGTGGCGCGTGGACAGGGGCTGCCATTCGAGTGTGAGCAGACGGTGGCGCTGGAGATCGCGGAAGGCGCCGTAGTCGCCGAGCACGTCGAAGCGGTACGACGTCCGCTCGAAGGCGCGGCCCGGCTTGTGGCGGCGGTTGGCGCGCGTGCCCACGTAGGCCTCCAGCACGCGGCGCCGCTCCTCGGGCCCGAGCTTGCGCGCCACGGCCAGCAGCTGGTCGTCCGGCAGGCGGGACGAGACGTAGAGCGCGGCCGCCACAACCTTGATCTCCCCCTCCGGGTCGAAGTCCGTCAGCGTCACTTCGCCGCGCGGCTCGGGCTCAAGCCCGGCCAGGAGCCGCGCGGCGACCTCGGCGGTCTCCTGTCGCGTGGCCTCGAGATAGCGGCTCCACGCCCCGCCGCGGTCGGGCCGGTCCAGCCGCGTGAGGAAGGCGGGGATGACCTTGCGGAGCTCCACGAGCATGGACTCGGCGTAATCGCGTACCTCGGCCAGCGCGTGGGTGCGCATTCGCAGCAGCAGCGCCTCGTAGCCCTGGCCCGTGCCGAAGATTCCCACGCTCGAGCGCGTGGCCGCGGGCAGCAGGCCGCGCAGGCTGTCGAGAGCCTTGGCGCGAATCGTCGCGCGCCAGGCGGCCTCGCTGTCGCGGGCGGGCTTGGGGAGGCGCGCGGCCCAGTGCTCCCGCATCGGCTCGATCCAGCGCGCGTAGGTCTCGAAGGCACGGTCGAGCGTCTCGACGTAGCGCGGCCGCAGGGCGTGTCCATCGAGCTCGGCGGGGACGTGGTACTTCCAGCGGCCGTCCGGCCTGTCGGTGTACGGGATGTACCGCGTGGACTGCTCGAGGTAGGCCATGAGGCGGCCCCACTCGAGCACCTTGGTCAAGATGTTCGACGCCCCCTCGCAGGCGATGTGCACGCCGCCCAGCTGCGCCACCGAGTCGTCGCCGTACTCGGAGAACACCCGCTCGTAGAGCTGCTCGGCGCGCGCCGTGCCGACGGCGGGGGTCGCGACTCCGCCCGGCGACCGCTCGAGGAATTCATCCAGAAAAAGCCGCCGGAGCGACTTCGCCGATCGGGAGTAGCGGGCGAAGAGCGCGCCCTTGACGACCTCGGGCAGGTTGACGAGGGCGAAGACGGGCCCGTCGAGGTTGGTGAAGTAGGGCGCGAGCGCGGCCCGCTCCTCGGCGCTGAACGTGTCCACGCCGACATCCTAGCACCGGGTAGATCGCCGGGCACGCGCTCCCTGTGATACGGCGCAGGGCGGCACCCTGCTAGCGGGCGAGATAGGTGTCGCCGCCCGTGAACATGTCCTCGCGCGGCGGCGCGAAGATGTCGATGACCTCCGTGTCCTCCGGGAAGTAGGCCTCGTGCGGCGTGTTGCCCGGGACGACGGCGAGGTCGCCGGCCACACAGGTGCGCTTCTCCCCGGCCAGGTTGAAGTCCATTCGGCCGGAGAGCATCCAGAAAATTTGCTCATGTGGATGCTGGTGCATGGCGGCGTGCGCGCCCGCCTTCATCTTCCAGAAGACCACCATCTCCTTGTCGCCCACGAGGATCTTGCGGCTGATCTTGTCGCCGATCTTCTCCTCGGGCAGGGAGTCGAGGCTGGCATACCCTTTCATGACGGGAATCGGCATACGCGTTCGCCTCCGTGAGTGTCTGGCGCCGGGTGACACGAGGCTAGCGGCAGCCTCCGCGCAAGTCAAGCCTCGTTGACCCCGTCGTCTCGTTGACCCGGTTGAAGGCCGCGTGTGATAATCGATCCATGCGTCCGGCCCTCGTGATGATTCCTCTTCTCGTGGCGACGCTCTCAGCCGGGTGCCTCTCCACCAGTTTCGGCCGCGAGTTCCCCTCGCCCGACTCGCGAGGCATCACCGTGGGCAAGACCGACAAGAGCGAGCTCCGGCGCCTGTTCGGCGAGCCCTATCAGGTCGGCATCGACAGCGGAGATGCGACGTGGCGCTGGTTTTTCGGCCAGCGGGGCTGGGGCGCGGAGCAGACGAAGGACCTCTCGGTGCGCTTCAGCAGCGACGGCAGAGTCAAGTCCTACGCCTTCACCTCGAACTTTCCCGACGACATGACGCGGCTCAAGTAGAAAGGAGACCCCATGCCCAACATCACCGTCCAGTGGTACGCCGGCCGCACCCCCCAGCAGAAGCGCGAAATCACGGCCGCCATCACCGACGCCATGGTCAAGATCGGCAAGACCACGCCCGACCAGGTCCACATCGTGTTCCAGGACGTGGAGAAGTCGAACTGGGGAGTGAACGGGAAGCTGGCGAGCGACTAGTGGCCGAGCTCCGGGTTGGCTTCATCCCCACCGAGGGCGGCCACTACTTCAAGGACGCCCTCGAGGAGGTGGTCCGCGGCGAAGACCTCGGCTTCCACTCCGTGTGGATGGAAGAGCACCACTCGGTCGTCAACCACTACTGGCCCTCTCCCCTGCCCGTGCTGGCGGGCTTCGCCACGCGCACCTCGCGTGTGCTGCTCGGCACCGACATCCTGGTGGCGCCCTTCTACCACCCGGTGCGGCTCGCCGAGGACGCGGCGCTGATCGACGTCATGTCGGGCGGCCGCTTCGTGCTGGGCGTGGCCATCGGCTACAAACCCGACGAGTTCGCCCTCTACGGCGCCGAGCTCGAGAAGCGCGGCGCCCGCTTCGAGGAGCAGCTCGCGATCATCAAGGGCCTGTGGACGGGGGACGCGATCGCCTTCAAGGGCCGGTACTATCAGGTCGAGGGCACGCTCGAGCCGAAGCCCGTCGCGAAGCCCCACCCGCCGATCTGGATCGGGGGGTGGGGCGACATCACCCTCCGGCGCGCGGCCACCCTCGCCGACAACTGGATCCCCGGGCCGACCGCCGACCTGTCGCGATTGCTCAAGGGCAAAGCGCAATTCCTGAAGAACCGCGCGGCGGTCGGCCTTACGGCGCCCGTCACAGAGTGGCCCCTCACGCGCGACGTCATCATCGCCGACACCGACAAGGAAGCCCGCGAGCTCGCGGAGCGCCACATCATGGTCTCGTATCGCAAGGAGTACGCCGGCGGCTGGAAGCATCCGTTCATCGATGCCTCGATCGCCACGGATCTCGATGGGCTCATGAAGCAACGCTTTCTCATTGGGGGCCCGGACCAGGTCCGCAAGGCGCTCGAGCCCTTCGTGACCGAGTACGGCCTGACGCACCTCATCTGCCGGCTCTTCTTCCCCGGCATGCCGCACCGGCACATCATGCGCGAGCTGGAGCTCATCGCCCAAGAGGTCATGCCAGCATTCCAGTAAGACTGTCGTTCAAGTCCGCCTCCTTTCATGTCCGGAACCTCGAAACGAGGCTGCCCTTCCGGTACGGCATCGGCACGCTCACGCGCTTCCCCGTGCTGCACGTGGGGGTCGAGGTGGAGGCGGCCGACGGCCGGCGGGGGTACGGCTACGCCGCGGACAATCTCCAGCCCAAATGGTTCGACAAGGATCCGAGCCGAAGCTTCCGGGACAACGTCAAGGACCAGCTGATCGCCATCCGCGTCGCCCACCAGGCCTATATCGAGGCCGCCAAGGTGCCGCGCTCGGTCTTTCAGATCTGGCTCGACGCCTTCGCCGAGTGCCGGAGCCGCGGCCCCGAGAGGAAGCTCAACGAGCTGACGGTGTCCTTCGGCTCGTCGTTCTTCGAACGGGCGCTGGCGGATGCCGCGGCGCGCCTGGCGGGCGCCGACGCCGTCGCGCTCCTGCGGCAGGACCTGCTCGAGATCCGCCCGGGCGCGGTCCACCGCGAGCTCGAGCTGGACGACCTCATGCGCTGGACGCGCGAACCGCCGCCCCAGACGCTGTCGGTGCGCCACACCGTTGGGCTCCTCGACCCCATCACGGCCGCCGACGTCCCGGCCGACGGCCGGCTGGGCGACGGCCTGCCTCAAACGCTGGAAGAGTGTGTCGTCGCCCATGGCCTTCGGTATTTCAAGGTCAAGGTGAGCGGCCGGCATGCCGAAGATCTCGCGCGGCTCAGGGCCGTCGCCGCCACCCTCGACCGTCTCATCACCGATCCCTACGTCGTCTCTCTCGACGGCAACGAGCAGTACAAGGTGCTCGACGACTTCGCCTCTCTGCTCGAGGCGATGGCGAAAGTGTCGGCGCTCGCGCGCTTCCGCAAGGCCATCGCCTTCGTCGAACAGCCGCTCGACCGCGCCGTCGCCCTCGATCCCGAGGCCACCAAGGGCCTGAGCAGTCTCGGGGTGCCCGTCATCATCGACGAGAGCGACGGCGAGCTCGGCTCGTTCAAGACGGCCATCACCCTCGGCTACCGGGGCGTCAGCACCAAGAACTGCAAGGGCATCTTCAAGTCCTTCCTGAATCGCTCGCTGGTCGAGCGGTGGAACGCGCGGCACAAACCCGGGGCCGCGCTCTTCATGACCGGCGAGGACCTGACCACGCTGCCCCTCATCCCGCTGCAGCAGGATCTGGCGACGGTCCGGGCGCTCGGCATTACCCATGTCGAGCGCAACGGTCACCACTACGTCAAGGGCCTCGCCCACTGTTCGCGGCGGGAGCGCCAGCAGGCCACACGCCTGCACCGCGACCTGTACCGCGGCGGCGAGGACGAGGCGCGGCTGCGGATCGAGGGCGGGCTGCTGCGCGTGGCCTCGCTCGGCACCCCCGGCTACGGGGGCGCCATCGAGCCCGACCTCGCGTCGATGATCCCGCTCGAGCAGTGGAGCTTCGAATCCCTGGAGGCCAGACGCTGATCGCCTGGCGCCTCAACCGCTCCTTCGCCTGGAACGCGGCGCATCCGCCCAAGCTGCCGCCGCGGCCGCGCCGGCTGGCCGCAGCCCCGCCCCTCAGTCTCTTCGACCGCGCCCTCGAGTGCCCGGTGGGCATCGCGGCGGGCCCGCTGCCGAATTCGAGATGGATCGAGGCGTACGCGCGGCTCGGCTACGGTCTTCTCACGTACACGACGGTGCGCACGGCCGAGCGCGCCGCCTTCACCGCGCCCAACGTGGCTTTCTGTCGCCTCGGTGACCCCGCGGTGGTCGAGCCCGCGCCGCGCCGCCTCGACCCCGCGACCGTCACGTGGGCGGTCTCCCTGGGCCTGCCGTCGACCAAGCCGGATCTCTGGCGCGCCGACATCAAGCGGGCGAGGGGGAAGCTCGGACCGGGACAGGTCCTCATCGTGAGCGTGGCAGGCACGCCCGCGCCGGGGGGCGACGGCGAGCAGCTCGCGGAGGACTATGCGCGGGCCGCGCGCTGGGCGGCCGAGGCGGGCGCCGACGTGGTCGAGGTCCACCTCTCCAGCCCCGACACGGTCGCCGAGCAACCGCAGATGGTCTTCGAGGACCAGGCGCTCTCCGCGCACATCGTCGCGCGGGTGCGCCGCGCCGTCGGCGCGCGACCCGTCGTCGCCAAGCTCGGCGCTTCGCGGAGTCCCCGCGCGCTGCATGACCTCGCGACCGCCATCGCACGCTGGGTGGACGGCTTCGTGCTCGTCAACGGCCTGCAGCGCCGCGTGGTCAAGGCCGACGGGACGGCGGCGTTCCCGGGCGCGGGGCGCGAGCCGGCGGGCGTCTCCGGCGCCGCCGTGTGGGATCCCTGCCGGATCCAGGTGGAAGAGCTCTGCGCCTGGCGCAAGGCGGGAGCGTGGAACAAGGTGATCCTTGCCGTGGGCGGCATCACCACGGTCGCGCGCGCGCGAGAAACGCTGGCGGCCGGCGCCAATGCGGCCATGGTTGCCACGGCAGCGCTGGTGGATCCGCTCTTCGCAGCGCGCTTCAGGTCCCACCGCTAGCCGGCCACCCCAACACGCTTCTGGGTCAATGACCCAGCTGGGCCCTTATCGGCGGCCGGCTCCGCGTGTGCTAGGCTTCGGCCATGCGCTGGCTCATCGTCCTGCCCTTCGACCGCCCGGAGCACATGGGGGTGGACTTCCGCGACGAGCTGGAGGCCATGGGACACGAGGTCCGCACGTTCGCCTATCGACGGGACAACCCGCTCTACAAGAACCGCGGCACCAAGGCGGCCTACCAGGTCTGGATCCTGCGGCGGCTCGAGCGGCTCTGCATCGAGTGGCGGCCGTCCCTCGTCCTCGTGATCAAGGGCGGCCCCATCACGCCGGGCGTGGTGCGGCGGGTCAAGCGGCGCCAGGACACCCTCTTCGTCAATTTTTTCCCCGACAATCCGCTCTGGATGATGCCCTTCGACGGCATCGAGGCCTACGACCTCTTCTTCACCAAGGAGCGGTACGCGCTGCGCGCGCTCGAGGGCGTGGGCCTTCGCAACCTCCACTACTTGCCCATGTACAGCGTGCCGGCCATGCACCATCCGGTCGAGCTCACGCCGGAGGAGCAACTGCGCTACGCCGGGCCCATGAGCTTCGTGGGCAGCCGCTACGCCTACCGCGAGCGCCTGGTCAAGGAGCTGCTCGACTTCCCTCTCAAGGTCTGGGGTGGCGGCTGGCGGCGCGCGGAGTCGCCCGACATCCGGGCGCTCGTGGGGGGGGGGGCCGTGTGGGGACGCGCAAAGCTCGCCATCTACTCGGGCTCGACGCTCTCGCTCAACCATCACCACCCGATGAACGACATCGTCGGCGTCAACACGCGCGCCTTCGAGCTGGCCGCGAGCGGCGCCTGCCAGGTGGTGGACCTCAAGGACGAGCTGCCTGCCCTCTTCACGCCGGGGGAGGAGGTCGTGGCCTACCGGGACCTGGATGAGATGAAGAAGCACCTGACGTACTACCTGGCGCACCCGGACGAGGCGCGCGCCATCGGGCAGAACGCGCTCAAGCGCGCGCTCAGGGAGCACACGCTTCGTCACCGCATCGACGAGATGCTGGCGGTGATCGAACAGCGTTTCGGCAGGCGCTCGTGACGGACTCGCTGGCGACGGGCCTTCGCTGCATCGACTGCGACCGCGCCGAGCCGCTCGGTTACACGCTGCAGTGCCCGAAGTGCGGCGGCCTTCTCGAGCTGGTCTACGACGCCGCCACGCTCCAGCGCCTCGGCACCGCGGCCTTCACGGGGGATGGCCTCTGGCGCTACGCGTCCGTCCTGCCCATCGCGGACCCCGCCCACCGCGTCTCGCTCGGCGAAGGGCAGACGCCGCTGCTCGAGTGCCCGCGCTTGGGGAGAGAGCTCGGCGTCGAGCGCCTGCTCGTCAAGTTCGAGGGCGCGAACCCCACCGGCACGGTCAAGGACCGCACGTCGGCCACGGCGGTGGGCGCCGCGCTGCAATTCGGCTTCACCGCCACCTCGGTGGTCAGCTCGGGCAACGCGGGCTCCTCCATCGCCGCCTATTCGGCGCGCGCCGGCCTGCGGTCGCTCATCTTCTGCTACGAGCGGGCCTCGGCGCCCAAGATGCTCCACATGGCGGCCACGGCCAGCGACCTCGTCCTCTACAGAGGCGTCTACGACGACCTGATCGCCCACTGGGACCACTTGGCCGAGGAGGGCCTCTTCTTCGACTGCGGCGCCACGCGCAATCCGTACAAGCACGAGGGCAAGAAGACCATCGCGTACGAGATCGCCGAGCAGCTCGGGTGGCGGGCACCGGATGTCGTCGTCGCACCCGTGGCGGTGGGCGAGACTTTCATCGCCACGCATCGCGGCTTCGCCGAGATGGAGCGCTGGGGCTTCATCCCCAAGCGGCCAGTCATGGCCGCCGCCCAGGCAGCGCGCGCCAACGCCATCACCACAGCGTGGCGGGACAAGACGGCGATCACTCCGCTCAAGATCGGCTACACCGTTGCCGAAGGACTGGCCGCGGGCAATCCAGGACGAAAAGGCGATTGGGTCCTGCGCATCCTGCGAGAGACGGGCGGCGTGGCGGGCCAGGCGGAGGACGAGGAGATCCTGGCCGCGCAAACGATGCTGGCGCGGACCGAGGGCATATGGGCGGGGCCAACCGGCTCGGCCTCTCTCGCGGTGCTGGCCCGCCTGCTCGCGGACAGGCAGGTCGACCCCGCCTCCACCATTTGCGTCATCGTCAGCGAGACCGGTCTCAAGACCGAGGCGCCCCCGCCCTCGCGCGAGGCCACCGCCTTCGACGCCGCCTCGCTCCGCGCCCTCGTGCTGGAGAAGCTCGCGCCCGGAGCGTAGCCCGACGATTGACAGGCCCTCGAGCCTGCAATACTGTTCCCTCCACCAACCACCACGGAAGGGGGACCTCATGAGATTGCTCAGCGACGACGAGCTCAAGGCGGTGCGACCTTCCGAGACGGCGGCGTTTCCCGGGCCGATTCCCACGCAGAGCGTCTCCAGCGACGAATTCATGCCGGCGCCGCAGACGGACAACCGGCGGCGCGTCGAGAAGGACGGCGCGGCCCGCAGCAATCTTCGCTACGGGTACGTCGTCCCGTCGCGCGGCTAAAGGAGCGTCAGCATGCGTGGAGGATCGACGCGGGCCGGACGATGGGCGGTGGCTTTCATCGTGGCCCTGGCTGCATGCGCAGTGGCTCCCTCTGCCCGGGCCGCGGAGATCAAGGTGCTGAGCGCCGGCGCCGTGAAGGACATCGTGACCGAGCTCTCGGAGGCATTCCACCGGGAGACAGGTCACACGGTCGTGCTCACCACGGGGACGGCGGGAGGGATCAGGCAAAAGGTGACGGCCGGAGATCCGGCGGACGTCGTGATCGTCACGGACACCGTCCTGGCGCAGCTCGCCACCGCGGGGCTGGTCGTCGTCGACAGCAAGGCCGACGTCGCTCGCACGGGCATCGGGGTCGCCGTGAAGGAGGGCGCGCCGAAGCCCGACATATCGACCCCGGACGCCTTCAAGCAAGCCATTCTCGCCGCCAAATCGATCGTCTACGTGGATCCGGCAAGCGGGGCGACCAGTGGGATCTACTTCGCCAGCGTCCTCCAGCGCCTCGGCATCGCGGACGCGGTGAAGGACAAGACAGTGCTCTGGCCGGGCGGCTTCGCGGCGGAGGCGGTGGCAAAAGGTCAGGCCGATCTCTGCGTGCACCAGATCAGCGAGATCCTGCCCGTGAAGGGCGTGACGCTCGTTGGGCCGCTACCCCGCGATCTCCAGAAGATCACCACGTATTCCGCCGCGCTCTCGACGCGGGCCGCCACGCCCACGGCGGCGCGGGACTTCATCGCGTTCGTGACGCGGCCCTCGTTCAAGCCAAGGTTCGCCGCCGCCGGTCTCGACTACCGCGAGTAAGGACGCGCAGCCGTTGGCCTCGCGCCGCGTCTGGCGGACCTTGGGTGCCGCGGCCCTCGTCGCCCTTGCCGCGCCAGCGCCCGCCGCCGCCGCTTGCTCGTCCTCGAGCATCCCCCGCGACGTGCCCATGGCCCTCGTGCTCTCGGGCGGGGGCGCCAAGGGCGCCTACGAGGCGGGCGTGGCCGCGGCCTTCATGGAGCGCGGGCTGCCGATCCGGCTCGTGGCGGGCTCCTCCGCCGGCGCGCTCAACGCCGCCATGATCGCGAGCGGACGGGCGGACAGGCTCGAGACGATGTGGCGCGGGGTCACGCGCGAGCAGATCTACACGCTGCGCACGCCGGTGATCCTCGCCGGCTTCCTCCCGGGCTGGCTCACCCTCTTCGTCCTCAACGAGACCAGCTCGCTCTTCGATCCGGCCCCGCTCCGGGACCTGATCGCGGCCTCCCTCGACTTCGACGCCATCCGTGCCTCGCCGGTCCGCCTCCTGGTGACGGCCACCGATCTCGCCGGTCGCGAAAAGCGCGTGTTCGACAACCGCACGGTGACGGCGGACGCGCTCATGGCGGCCTCGGCCGTGCCCGGCCTGTTTCCACCCGTGGAGGTTGACGGCGCGCTCCTCGTGGACGGCGGACTGACCGGCCGCGCGCCTGTGCTCGAAGCGCTCGAGGCGGACGCGTCGCTCCGTCGGGCCGTGGTGGTGATGAGCTACGCGCCGACGGAGCGCGGCGCCTCCCCCACCACCATGCGCCGGGCCCTCGAGGAGAGCTTCGAGCTCATCATGATCCAGCAGATCCGGCGCGACACGGAGCTCGCGCGGTTCCGCCATCCGGCCGCCGACGTCCAGCTCTTGACGCCCTCGCTGCCGCTCCTGCTCCGGCCGCTCGACTTCGACCGCGACGCGATCGCGCGCCTGCTCGCCCTCGGGCGCGCCGACGCCCTTGCGTGTCTCGAAGCCTGGGAGCGAAAGTGACGGGCTTCGCGGGCACACCGCGCACCTGAGGCCGCCGGACCAACGCGGTGGTTGTGTCCTTCGCGCTCACCGGCAGCGGACCATCTTCAGCCGCCGCGCGGTGAGGCGGGCCATGCGCGGGTCGCGCTCGACCCCGATCCACTCGCGGCCCACGCCGAGCGCGACTCGGCCCACCGTCCCCGCCCCGCAGAAGGGATCCAGCACTGCCCCGCGCTTCCGGCTCGCGAGGAGCACCGCGCGCAGTACGGGCTCCGGAGTGGCATCCCAGATGCTCTCGGGGTGCGTGCGCGGCAGCGGCAACATCCAGCACAGCGTGGCCCCCGTCGGGCGCACGCGGCTCCCGGCTTTACGGAAGCGCAAGAGGTAATTGATACGGTTGTCCCAGCGCTCGCGCGACCCGGTCTCCGCCCAGATGCCCTTGGACTGGAGGAGCCAGCCCGAGCGCCTGAGCCACCCGTTGACGAGCGCGTCGAAGCCGACCCACTCGCGCCTGTCGTGGCGATCGCCGACGACGAGCCACAGGTCGCCGTCCGGATCCAGCACGCGCCGCCATTCGCGCCCGAAGCCCACGGCCAGGCTCCGCGCGTAGCGGTCGGCGGCGGCGCGCCCCCGATCGCTGACCCAATAAGGCGGCGACGTCAGGATGACGCCCACGCTCCCCGTCGGAATCGGCGAGAGATCGCGGCTGTCCCCCTGGTAAAGCCGCGCCCGCCCGTCCCTTCTCTCGTACGCGATCACCGGCCGGCCCTGAGATGCCGGGCGGCCTTGAGATGCCGGGCGGCCTTGAGATGCCAGCCGGCCTTGAGATGGTTGACGACCTGCTCGGCGAGGCGGATCGGTTCGGGCACGCGCGTGCGGCAGCAGGCGAGCGCCCATCTCACCGCCTGGCTTATCCCCATGCGGTGCCCGGGCGAGATGAAGAGCGGGTTGACGCCCTCGCGCGTGCGCACCACCGCACCCACGCGGCGTCCCTCGAGCAGGAGCGGCGCCCAATCGCCTCGCCGTCGCCCAGGCTCGGCGTGCTCGCCGACCAGGCGGGACTTCGCGCAGCCCACGCTGGGGAGATCGAGGAGCACGCCCATATGCGCGGCCAGGCCGAGGCCGCGGGGGTGTGCGATGCCCTGCCCGTCGAACAGGACGAGGTCGGCTTTCCCCTTGAGGCGCTTGAAGGCCCGCAAGAGGAGCGGCCCTTCGCGGAAGGACAGGTAGCCGGGCACGTACGGGAAGCTCGGTCGCCCGGACACCGCCACGGTTTCCACGACGGCACCGTCAACAGGGGACCAGAGGACCACGGCGGCCCAGGCGCGTGATCCGTCGCCCAGATAGGCCAGGTCGGCCCCTGCCACCAGCCTGACTCGCCGGGGACCGCCGCGGGTCAGCACGCGGCGGCGCAGCCGGGCCTGGAGAGCCTGCGCGCGAGCGATGCGGGGCGTCACAGCGGGTACGGCACGAGCTCGCGGGCGATCTCCACCAGGCCAGAGAACCGGGCGCGCGCCTCCTCGCGGAGGGCGTCGAGCTCGCCGTGGAGGCCAGCGTCGATGTGGGCGAGGATGAGCCGCGTCACGCCTGCCCGTGCCGCGCACTCCCCCGCTTGAGCGGCCGTGGAGTGCGTGCCGGCGCTGCGGGGCCGCCGCTCGGAGAACGTCGAGTCGTGAATCAGAGTGTGGGCCCCGTGCGCGAGCGCCTCCACCGCGGCGCTGGGCTCAGTGTCCGAAGAGTAGACGACGGTCGGCCGACCGGGCACCCCGAAGCGTAGCGCCATGTTGGGCATGGCGCCGTGGGCGTTGGGCGACGCCGTGATGCTGAGGTCTCCGGGCGGGCCGATGGCGAAACCCTCGCGCGGAGGCACCGGCTCCCACACGACGGGAAACATGTCCGGACGCTCCAGCAGGCCGAAGACGCCCAGCAAGGCGCGCACCGGCGCCTCGTGCTCTTCGCGGCAGGCCAGGCGAAGGGGCGCCGTACGGCGAAGGAGGATGAGCGTCTGGAAGAGCGAAGGCAGCCCGTAGACATGGTCGGGATGGATATGGGTGATCACCACGCGGGTGAGCGCGAGCGGGTCCGTCCCCGCCAGCATGAGCCGCTGGCCCGGACTGCCGCCGCAGTCCACGAGCACGGCGTCTTTGCCGGCCACGAAGAGAATCGAGGTCGCGTCGCGGTCCCGCCCGGGGAGAGCCCCCGAGCTGCCGAGGAAGACGAAGTGCACGGCGTCAGGCGGTGGCGCGGACCCGGCGCAGAAGCAGCGGGACGCCCACGAGCGCGAGGGCCACGCCGACGACGCTGGCGAGCTGGGCGACCCGAATGGGCCCGAGCATGAGCGCGTCCGTGCGGAGAGCCTCGGTGATGAAGCGGCCGACCGAGTAGAGCCCGAGGTAGGTCAGGAACAGCGCGCCCGGCGCCCGCTCGAGCCGCGTGCGGAAGAAGCCGATGAGGAGGACGAAGACCAGAAGGTCCCACAGAGACTCGTAGAGAAAGGTTGGGTGGAAAAACTCTTCCTGGGCGTACTGGGGAGGCCGGTGCTGCGGGGAGATGTAAAGCCGCCACGGCAGGTCCGTGGGCGTGCCGAAGGCCTCCTCGTTGAAGAAATTGCCCCACCGGCCTATGGCCTGCCCCAGCGCCAGGCTCGGCGCGGCGATATCCAGATAGGTGATGGCCGGCAATCCGCGCCACAGCGCGTAGCCGCCGCCGAGGAGGAGACCACCCAGCACGCCGCCATGGATGGCAAGCCCGCCTTCCCACACGGCGAGGATCTTGGCCGGGAAGCGGCTGTAGTAGTCGAGATTGAAGGCGACGTAGTAGAGGCGCGCGCCGATCAGGCCGCCGAGGAGGCCCAGCTCGCTGGCCTTGAGCAGGTCGTCGGGATCGATGCCGCGCCGCCGTGCCTCGCGGTAGGCCAGCCAGAGGCCGAGAGCCATGGCGCTCGCCATGAGAATGCCGTACCAGCGAACCGTCAGGCTCAAACCGAGAAAGGGCAACGGACCGAAGGCAATTGCTCCGGGGGAGTGGAACATACGGCTTCCCTTATACGGCCCACTCCCAGCCGTGTCAAATAAATCGGGCATTTCTGGCCAAATTCGTTGACACTCGTCGCGGGGCTTGGGTATCATCAATTGTGCCCCTGTGCATCACTTGCCGCCTATAAAGGAGCCCCGCGTGCCACCTCACGCCGTGATGCCCTCCAACGTCCTCGACCCTATCCTCCAGGCCGGCCCACTCGCCCGGTTCGTCCTGGGCCTGCTCCTCTTCTTCTCGGTCATCTGCTGGGCGCTCATCGTCGAGAAGTGGTGGGAGTTCCGCGCCATCAAGCGCGACTCGAGGGGCTTCATGCGGGCCTTCCGCGAGGCACGGCGCTTCTCGCTCATCTACGGTGCGGCGAAGAAGTTCCGCTCGAGCCCGGCCGCCCAGCTGTACTCGGCCGCGGGGCTCGAGCTGTCGAACATCTACGGCGGCCCCGACCAGGTGGACACCGCGCTCGAGGATGGCGAGGGCCTGCCGCGCGAGGCGGTCGACGCCGCGCAGCGAGCCATGCAGCGCGCCACGGAGATCGAGGTGGCGCGCATGGAGCGCTACCTGCCCTTCCTCGCCACCACGGCCAGCGCCGCTCCCTTCATCGGCCTGTTCGGCACCGTCGTCGGCATCATGAGCGCCTTCCACGGCATCGGACAGCAGGGGTCGGCAAGCCTGGCCGTCGTGGCCCCCGGCATCTCGGAGGCCCTCATCGCCACGGCAGCGGGGCTGGGCGCGGCGATCCCCGCGGTCATGGGTTACAACTTCTACGTCAACCGCGTGAAACGCCGGGCGGTGGAGATGGATGGCTTCGCGCTCGAGCTCCTGAACATCTTCGCCCGCCCGGCGCCTGCGAAGACCGCGAGCCGCTAGTCGTGGCGTTCACCATGGACAGCGGAAACGGGGGCAGCCGCCGGAGCGTGAGCACCCTCGCCGAGATCAACATCATCCCGCTCGTGGACGTCGTCCTCGTGCTGCTCCTCATCTTCATGCTGACCGCACCCCTCATGTACCGCGGCATCGACGTCAACCTGCCGAAGACCGCGGGCAAGCCCACGGTGACGGAAGAACGGATGGAGGTGACGCTGACCAAGGACCAGCAGATCTACCTCAACGGCAAGCCGGTGGGGCTCGGCGTGCTCGAGCAGACGCTGCGCGACACGTTCAAGAACCGCACGGACAAGACGCTCTACCTCAAGGCGGACCAGGCCCTGCAATACGGGTTCGTCGTCGAAACCATGGACAGAATCCGCAAGTCCGGCATCGAGAAGCTCGGCATGGTCACCGAGCCCGTCCGGGGGTCATGAGAGCGTTGACCCTCGCCCACGGCTTGCGCATGCCTCCCCCCCGTCACACGACGCGCTGGCGGCTGGCGGCGGCTCCGCCGCCACAGCCCGTGCCGGTCAAGGCACTGGTCTTATCGGTGCTGGGCCACGTCGTGATCGTCGCCGCGCTCGTGGGGCTCGCGCTCCTGGGCGTCTGGGACCGCCCGACCGTGCACGTGGTCAATCTCGTCTCGACCATCGCGGCCGTCGGCAATCCGGCGGGAAGCCCGGCTTCCCTGCCCGCACGCACACTCAAGCCGACCCTCCGCGCAATCACTCCCGAGCCCGAGCCGATCGCGCGCGAGGCGGTGAAGCCTGCGGAGCCGGCCCTGCCGTCCCGCGTGGTCACGCCGCGCGCGGGCGAGCGCGACCTTCCGCCGCTGGCCCCGCCATCTGACCGGCGCGGCAAGGTGGCGACCGAGCCGGTCTCGAGGCCGCCGGCCACGCCGCTCGGCCAGGTGACGGGGTCGATCTCCGGGCAGGGCTCGCTCACGCTCGACGTGACCGATTTTCCCTACGCGTGGTACCTGCGGCAGGTGCTCCAGAAGGTCGAGGAACACTGGCAGACGCAGAATCGCTCCAGCGAGCCCGCCCAGAAGCCGCGCATCTACGTCGAGATCCGGCGGGACGGCTCCATCGCGCCGCCCCGTGTCGAGGAGAGCTCGGGCAGCAGCTTCTACGACCGTGCCGCGCTCCGAGCCATCACCGAGGCGAGCCCGTTCCCACCACTTCCCGCGGACTGGGCCAATCCCTCGCTCCGCGTGCTCTTCAACTTCGACTTGAAACGCGGATGACATCCCTACCGCGCTCCACCGGCGGGTTGGCGGCTCTGGCCGCGGCGGCCGTGCTTGCCGTCTTCGGCGCGGCGCTCCTTGGCCCCGCACCGGTCCGCTCGCAAAATCCCAATCCCGACGTCGAGCTCAATGTCCGGCCCGGGCAGATCAAAAAGATCAACATCGCCGTGCCGGACTTCACGCTTGCCGGCGGCACCGACCCGCAGAACTGGGCCAAGCGGCTGCCTGAGATCACGGGCGCCGACCTGACGTTCACCTCGCTGTTCAGCGTGGTATCGGGCTTACCCGCCCTGCAGCCGGGCCCGCCCGAGGCGGCCAAGTCGCGGCTCGAGACGTTCGCGGCGGCCGGCGCGCTGCAGGCGCTGCAGGGTCTCCTGACCGTTCGCGCCGATCGCCTGGAAGTCGAGATGCGCCTGTACGACCTGACGTCACCCGAGTTCCGCCTCATCGGGTCGAAGAAGGTCGTCGCGCACCCCTCGGAGCCCCGCCGCGCCGCCCACAAGATTGCCGACGAGGTGGTGCTGCTCGTGACCGGCGAGCTCGGCGTCGCCGACACCAAGGTGGCGTTTGCCAGCACGCGCTCGGGCGTCAAGGAGCTGTACCTGATGGACTACGACGGCGCGGGCCCCACCGCCATGACCGCCAACCGGTCCATCAACATGTCGCCGAACTGGAGCCCCGACTCCCGCTCGCTCGCCTTCACGTCGTATATGAACGGCTACCCCTTCCTGTATCGTATCTTCCCCTTTGAGCGGCGCCCGGTGCAGCTCCTGGCGGGTTACGCGGGAATTAATTCCTCGCCCTCCTGGAGCCCTGACGGGCGGACGGTGGCGATGACCCTCTCCAAGGACGGCAATCCCGAGATCTATCTCCTGACGGTGGCGACCGGCGCCTTCCGGCGTCTGACGATGAACGCGGCCATCGACACCGAGCCCACCTGGTCGCCCACGGGGCGGGAGCTGGCATTTATTTCCGACCGCTCGGGATCGGCGCAGATCTACCTGATGGACGCCGAGGGCACCAACATCCGGCGCCTCACCTCGAGCGGGTTCAACACCCAGCCGCGGTGGTCGCCCAAGGGTGACACGATCGCCTTCACGTCCCGGCAGGGCAACCACGACATCTGGGCCATCAGCCCGGACGGCTCGAATCTGCGACGCCTGACGGCGGGCCCTGGCGACAACGAGAGCGCCTCGTGGTCGCCGAACGGACGGCACCTCGTCTTCCAGTCGAGTCGCCTCGGGGGCACGCAGCTCTTCACCATGCTGGCCGACGGGTCGGAGCAGCAAGTCCTGACCGGAGGTCAGGGACAGGCGTCAAGTCCAGCTTGGTCACCGCGACTTCCATGATAGTATTGCGCTGTTTGCCGGACTGTTCACCATTGCTCGACAAGGAGGATGTGACGCTATGGCGAAGCCACGGGCTCACGCGTATATGGTGGTGCCTCTTCTCGCTCTCACCCTCTTCCTCGTGGGGTGCCCGAAGCGGCCCGCAACGACGGGCGCGGTAGCCCCGGCTCCCTCGGCTCCGATGGCCGCACCGGCCCCGGCACCCGCACCTATGGCGCCCGCGCCCGCTCCGGCTCCGGCTCCTGCGCCGGCCCCGGCCCCGATGGTGAAGCCCAGCGAGTTCGCTCCGAACCCGAACCTGAAGACGGTCTACTTCGACTTCGACAAGTACGACATTCGCCCGAATGAAGCCAAGACTCTCGACGCCAACGCGGCGTGGCTCAAGACCAACGCCAACAACCTCATACTCATCGAAGGCCACTGCGACGAGCGGGGCACCAATGAATACAACCTGGCTCTTGGCGAGAAGCGCGCCAAGGCGGCCATGAACTACCTCGTGGCGCAGGGTATACAGGCCAATCGCATCACGATCATCTCCTATGGCAAGGAGCGCCCGGTGTGCACGGAGAAAACCGAGGCCTGCTGGGCCCAGAACCGGCGCGACAATTTCCTGACCAAGGAGCGCTAGCCGTCACAGGCCGTGGTGATGCAGTCAGCAGTGACCAAGGGGAGCCTCTGGCTCCCCTTGGTCTTTTCCGCCGCTTTCGCGGTCGCCGGCTGTGCCGGTGCCGGGGAGGAGGCCATGCAGCAGGACCTGGCGCAGATGCGGAAAGACCTCGACGCCCTGAACCTGGCCGCGCACAGGAGCCGGAGCGAGAGCGAGACCGTGCTGGGCCAGCTCGAGCGGCGCTCTCGCGAGCAGTCAGGGGAGAATGCGCGCCAGCTCTCGGCAATGAACGCCCGGATCGACAGCCTCACCGCAGAGATGAACCGCCTCTCGGCACGCCTCGACGACATCAGCCAGCGGCTCGACAGTCAGAGCCGTCCCCCGGGCGCCCCCACGGGCGCGCGCCCGACCCCGTCGCCCGCTCCGGCTCCCCTGCCATCGGGCGGGGCACGCGCGCCCGGCGACGGCACGGCCGAGGAAAGTTACAAGGCAGCCTACCTCGACGCCACCAAGGGCAACTATGCGCTCGCGATCGCGGAGTTCCGGGAGTTCGTCCGGCGCTACCCGGACGCCGCCCAGGCCGATGCCGCGCAGTACTGGATCGGTGAGTCCTACTTCAGCATGGGGCGCGCAGCAGCCTCGGCCGGGCAGGCGGACAAGGCGCGGGAGGCCCTCGAGCAGTCGGTGCAGGAGTTCAGAAAGGTTTTCGTGAACTATCCCCGCGGGCGTCAGGTGCCGACCGCGCTCTACAAGGAGGCGCTCGCCCTCATCGAGCTCAAGCAGGTGCAAGTGGCGAAGGCGAGGCTGCAATACCTGGTCGACAACTTCCCGCAGTCGGAGGAGGCGCCCCTCGCCCGGGAGCGCCTCAAAAATCTAGGCGACTAACCGCTACGGCTCGTCACCGTTGGCCTCGTCGCCGTTGGCATCGAGGTTCTCGCTCGACCCGAAGACCCAGATGACGGTGACGCCGTGGGTGCGACTCGAGTAGACCATCACGCTCCGCTCCGGGTCGTCGGCCGAGACGTCCTGCACGCTTACCGGCGAGGCGAAGGCGGCGTCGTCGATGGGCCAGAAGGTGAACGCGGTGACGAGCACAGCGAGGACCGCCCCGCCGAACGCCAGCCGCGGATGCCCCCAGAAGGGCTTCCAGAATGGCACCCACCAGGATTCACGTACCGGCCGGGGCTCCTCGCTCATGATGCGTGCCCGGACGGGAGACCAGAAGCCCGACCAGTCCGGTTCGACCGCCCGGAGACTCTCCTGGCGCACGAGGGCCTTGAGGCGGGCAAGGTCCTCCGAGGCGGCGCTGCAAGCGGCGCAGCGCCCCAAGTGGGCGGCCACGAAGCGCCCCGCACGCGTTCCCAAGGCACCGTCGGCGCGCCGCTCGAGGCGGGAACGCACCCAGGCACAGGTCATGCTCCACATGGTCAGCAGTATACCTCCACGGCTTGGACGGCTATCCCCGCTTGAATATTTCGCTTCGTCGCACTAAGGTCGTGACGTGGAAACGCCTGTGGAGGTTGACGTTCGGGACGGTACTCGGCTGGAGGCCCGGCTGGCCCTGCCCGAGACGCCCAAGGCCGGCCTGCTGGTCTGTCACCCCCATCCGCTGTACGGCGGCGACATGCACAATCCCGTGGTGGTCCGGGTGGCCGAGGTTGCCCAAGGCTTGGGCGTGGCGACTCTTCGCTTCAACTTCCGGGGAGTAGGGGCCTCGGGCGGCGTCCATGGAGAGGGAAAAGCCGAGCAGGACGACGTGGTCGCCGCCCTCGAGATGCTGGCCGGACGGCTGCCCGCAGACAGACCAATCGGGCTCGCGGGTTATTCATTCGGCGGCTGGGTGTCCGCGCGGGTTGCGATGGCCATGCCCACGCTACCGGCACTGGCCCTGATTGCCCCTCCTCTCGGGCTCTACGACCTGGATTTCCTGGAGCGCGTGCCGGCGCACACGCTGCTGGTCGCGGGCAATCGCGACCCGTTCTGCCCGGTGGAGGCGATCGAACGGGTGGGGAAGCGGCTCGGGACTCGGGTGGAGATCATCGACGGCGCGCAGCACTTCTTTCTGGGCCAGCTCTTTCCTCTCGGTGAGGTGGTGGAGCGATGGCTCCGGACGTGGGCCCGGCCGCGCTCCTGATCAGAGCCGCTCGCGCGGCAGCCTGGGGGGGGTGGCGGTGCCCGCGGAGAGGATAATGCGTATGCCCTCCTCGACCGAGAGGCCGGTGGAGATGACGTCCTGGCGCGGCACCATGATGACGTCGCCCAGGTAGAGGTTGTTGGTCGGAACGAAGACGGTCACCATCTCCCGCTTGCGGCCGGGCGTTTCCACGAGCACCTCGGAGGTGACGAAGCCGAAGACGAATTCCCCTTCACGCGGATGCTCGGCGAGGACGACGGCCTTGAAGGCCTGGCGCTTCTCGGGCGAGAAGGACTCGATCAGCTGCTTGATGGACGGGTAGATGCTGCGGAAGATCGGCACCCGGATGAACAACCGCTCGACGCGCGCGAGCGCGCGACGGCCCAGGACGTTGGTGGCGATGCTGCCCATGATGAGGATGACGAGCACGGCGGTGAGGAAGCCCAGGCCGGGGATGCGCCGGCCGAAGATGCGCTCGTATCCGGGTGAGAAGAACTTGTCGACGAAGTCCCAGAACACGTACAGGAGCCACGCGCTGGCGATCGCGGGCACGGTGACGAAAAATCCAGTGATGAAACGGACTTTGAACCAGTTGCGAAGCGGGGCGGACATAGTCGATTCATGACAGCACACGGGGTTAGACAAGTCAACAAAACGGCCGGCAAGGTCGCGCTGGTGACGGGCGGCGCGGTCCGACTCGGCCGCGCCATATCGCTCGAGCTGGCCCGGGCCGGCTACGACGTCGCGATCAACTTTCACCGATCGGCGGGAGCCGCCCGCGACACGGCGGCCGAGATCGGCGCGCTCGGTGTCCGCGCCGCGAGCATCCGCGCGGACGTCGCCAAGCCGGCGGAAGCTCGGCGGCTCGTGGCCGAGACGGTGCGGCGGCTCGGCCGTCTCGACCTGCTCGTCAACAACGCGGGCGTCTTCTCGCGCACGCCCTGGAACACCGTCACGCCCCGCGACTTCGATCGTTTCGTCGCCGTCAACGTCAAGGGCGCTTTCTTCTGCTCCCAAGCCGCGGCGCTCGCCATGGGCAGTCGCGGCGGCCGCATCATCAACCTGGCGGACGTGGGCGCCAAGCGGGCATGGCCGGGCTATATCCCCTATGCCATCTCCAAGGCGGGGGTGGTCATGCTGACGCGGGGGCTCGCCGCTGCGCTGGCGCCCCGGATCCAGGTCAACGCCGTGGGACCGGGCGCCGTGCTCTTGCCCGAGAGCTTCCCCCGCGAGACCAAGAAACGGATCCGGGCCAAGATCCCGATGGGTCGGCTCGGTCACCCGGACGACGTGGCGGCGGCGGTGCGCTTCTTCGCCACCTGCCCCGACTACATCACCGGCCAGGTTCTCTACGTGGACGGCGGCGCTACCGCCGTCTAGCTCGGCCGCGGCCTAGCCTCGACCCATCACCCGAAGGAAGTCCGTCATCGAGGGGAAGCGCATCATGGGGTTGCTCCGCTTCTCGTCGCCGATGGTGGTGACGGTGCCGCCATAGTTGTGGCCGGGGAAGACCACGGTGTCGTCCGGGAGGGCGCCCAGCCGCTGGGTCAGGGAGGTGTACATCTCCCTGGGATCGCTGCCGGGTAGGTCCGTCCGGCCGCACGAGCGGATGAAGAGCGTGTCGCCCGAGATGAGACGGCCGTCCACGAGGAAGCACTGCGAGCCCGGCGTGTGCCCCGGCGTGTGGACGAAGGTGATCTTCCTGCGCCCCACGTCGAGCGTGGCTCCGCCGTCCACCTTGACGAGATCCGAGCCGAAGCCGCGGAGAAATTCGCGCTCGGCGGCATGCACGTACACCTTGGCGGGGGCCTTGGCCAGGAGCTCCTCGATGCCGGGGATGTCGTGGCCGAAGAGGTGGCCGCCCACGTGGTCCTGGTGCGTGTGCGTGACGAGTACGCCGTTCAGGCGCATCCCGTCGGCCTGGATCTGCTCGAGAATGGCCTCGATCTCCCAGGCGGGATCGACCACGACGCAGTCCCGCGTCTCCGGGTCGCCGATCAGGTAGACGAAGTTCTGCATCGGGCCCAGCTCCATCTGCCTCAGGTACACGGTCTCGGGGGGAGCAGGCATGGCCGGTCTCCAGGCTAGCCGGGGATGTCGGCGGGCGCTTTGCGGATCTCTTCGAGCATCGTCGCGTCGACCGCGTAGATGGCGGGCGACGATTTGCTCCGCACGTAGCTCAGCTTGTCGTTGGTCCGTCCGATGGCGAGGCCGGCCATCTCGGTGCCGTCTCCCTTGAGCACGGCCACCTCCGCCTCGGGCTTGTCCAGGCCGAAGCGCGCCGCGTCCGCGCCATCGGCGGCGGCGATGTCCTTCCACTTCAGAGCGCGAAGCGCGAGAAGGAGGCCCGTGACCTTGATCTCCTTGGCGGGGCCCTTCGACGGCTCGACCACCCGCCAATCGTCCTCGCCCCGCCGCTCCAGGAGCAGGGGCTTGCCGCCGACGGTGACGCGTACGCGCTTGACCTCCTTCATATCGAAGGAGGCGACCACCGTCTTGTCACGCAGGTCCGTGGCCGTCTTGGACAGAGCCTGGATCTCCTTGTTCTCGACCATGAAGACCGGGCCCTGCTCTCCGGGCGCGGCCACGCCCGCCAGCTCGCCGGCCTTGATTCCCTTGGACAGCCCCAGGAGGAGAATCTTCGGCTCCTTGGCGCCCTCCTCCCAGATCTTCACCGTCACCTCGGGCTTGGGCAGGTAGCGGGCCACGCCGGCCGGAGACTCGTCGAGGAATCCCGAGGCGCGCAGGTCGCGGATGCGCCAGAGCAGGCTGTTGACGACGCCGGTGTCCGCCTTGAGCGACTCGGGCGCGGTGATGTTCCAGTTGATGCCATCCCGCGCGAGCTTCACGGAGCCCGCCGCGCTCTCGAGCTCGACGCGGTTGACCTTGTCATAGGCGTAGGTGAACACCATTTTGTCGCGCGCGGCCGCGACGGTCTTCGGCAGCTTATCCCATGTCTCGCTCGGCGCGAGCAGCACCTCCGGGTCGCCTTCGCGCTGGACGTACACGCCTTTCTTCGCGGCATCGACCTTGCCCAGCCGCAGGGTCTTGGACGTGCGGTCCTTGTCCTTGCCGAGCCAGAGGGTCAGACGCGAGGGCTTGTCGAGGCCGTAGGTCGCCAGCGACGCCGGCGACCCGACGAACTCCTTCACGGTGACGCTCGCGAGCTTGTCGAGCATCTCCGTGATGAGGTCGGCGTCGCCGCGGAACGGGCCGGGCTTGGCGATGCGCCACTTGCCTCCGTCTTCCGCCTCGAGCGTCATCTTCGACCCGTCGAGGTCGAAGTCGACCGCGGTGACGTTCCGCCTGTCGAAGGTGAACAGGCTCCGGTCCCTGAACTCGGCGACGGGACGAGTGACATCGCGGGACACCGAGTCGCCGATGGCGACCACCGCCGGTTTGCTTCCCTCCCGCGCGTAGACCCAGACCCCGGTCGGATTCTTGCCGCCCACCGCGAGGGTGAGTGGCGCGGCCTGCCCCTTGACCTCGAGCGTGACCATGGCCTCCGGCGGCTCGAGACCGAAGTCGGCCGGCTTCGAGGGATTGGGGTCGATCTCGCGGTCCACTCTCGCGGTGGCGAGCCCTGTCACCATCTCGTTGACGGCGCCGCTGTTGGCGCGAGTCTTGACCGGTTCCAGCATCTCCCAGCCGTCGCCCGCGCGCTTGAGCTTGACCGTGTCATCTTTTCGCTTGATGGTGAGGCTTTCGACGTCCTTGGGCTCGATGGTCCAGAGTCGCCCCTTGACGCTGGTCGTCTTCTCGCGCTTCGGAGTCAGGTAGTAGCTGTCGAAGACGAGGAAGCCGCCGAGGCCCGCCGCGAGAACGGCCAGGACAGTGAGGGTCTTCCAGCTCATCGCGGGCTATTTGGTGCGGCGGCGACGGACAACCCGCCAGATCCCGCACACCATCACCACGCCCGGCAGCACGAGGATGGAGAGCAGCAGGACGCTCCTGCTCTCGGCGGCGGTGAGGGCGATCGGGTTCTGGCGCGTGTCCTTGGGCCGGATGGCGATCTCGCCTTCCTGCCCGGCGAGCCAGGCGACGATGTTGAGGAAGAGATCGCGGTTGCCCTGGAAGCCCAAGGCCTGGTTCGAGGCGAAGGTGGACGTGCCGAGGACGACCAGGCGGCCCTCGGGCCTCTTGGCCGCTTCACCCTCGGCCTTCGAATCCGTCTTGGCGCTCGGCGCCGGCTCGATGGTGACCGCGGTCAGCACGGGCACCGGCCCCTGCGTATCCGCGGGATCCTTCTTCGCGGGCTGTCCGCGCCTGAGCCCCTCCAGGTCGGTCTCGCCCCACGAGTCGCGACTCGTGCGGGCCAGCGCCGTGGCGCGAAGGCCCCTCGACGGCTTCTCGGCAGGAGCGACGGAGCGCGTGAGAGGAAAGCCCGTCATGACATTGGTCATGTCCCTGGTGATCGCGTGCTGCTCGTAGCGCGTGACGAGCGGCACCTCGGGCCCGACACCAAAGAGCTGACCGATGGGACTGGGCTCGACCACGAGGTCGTTGCCCAGCGTGACGCCGTACTTGACGAGGTACTTGGCGACGCCTTCGGCCTGGAGCGGGTCCGCCATGAAGAGGACCCGGCCGCCTTTCGCGAGGTACTCGTCGAGGGCCAGGAGCTCCGGCGGCAGGAGATCGTTCTTCGGCCCCGGGATGATGACGACGGCCGCGTCGGGCGGCACCGTGCCCGTGCGCGCGAGCTCGAGATCCTTGACGGTGTAGTTGGTCTTTTCCAGCTGCTCCTTGGCCTGGCTGAAGCCGGCCCGCTCGGCGCTCGAGATGTCGCGCTCCCCATGTCCCTTGACGACGTAGATGACGGGGTTACCCGCGCGGGTGACCTTGACGAGGGCATTCGTCAGCCGCTCCTCCTCGGCATCGAGCACCTTCTCGGACTTGTCCCCACTCTGCACCACCACCGTGCCGTAGGTCTCGATGGCATAGCGCTTGGCCAGGCCGGGCGAGCGATCGGGATCCTCCATGCGGTATGTGAACTTGCCGCCGGAGGCCTGGGCGTACTGCTTGAGGAGGTCCTCGGCTGTTTTCTTGCCCGGCATGTCGGCGCGGAAGAAGGCGATGGCCTCGATGGGCGCCGGGAGCTCCTTGAGCAGCTTGACCGTCTGGGACGAGAGGCTGTGGCGCTTGCCTTCGGTCAGGTCCCAGCGCGCGTTGTAGCGGAGGGACACGGCGTTGGCGAGCACCGTCACGCCGAGCGCCAGCAGCACGAGCAGCATCGCGCTCGCGCCGTGGCGCATGCCGCGCCGGCCGAGCAGCGAGGCGCCTTCCCGCCAGTTCAGTGCCGCCGATGCCACGAAGAGGACGGCCGCCGCGATGACGAGAGCCCATTGCAGCCGGGTCAGCCAGGACGCGAAGAGCGCGAGCGCGCCGGCGCCCAGCAGGCACAGCACGGCGACCCACATGCCCCAGCGCTTGAGGAAGGCCATCGGCCCGCCTAACCCCGCCACCGCTTCGACTCGAGCGAGCGAAGCGTGAGGAACAGCGCGAAGCCGGTCACCGAGAGATAGTAGACGAGGTCCTTCGTGTCGATGACTCCCTTGGCGAAGCCGTCCATGTGCTCGATGATCGCGGCTTGCTGGACGGTGGTGCGGAGCGCGCCCTGCGCCGAGTCCGCGAACCAGCCGAGCAGCCAGAGCGCGAGCAGTGCGCCGAAGGTCCCAAAGCCCGCCACGATCTGGTTCTCCGTGGTGGAGGACACGAAAAGCCCGATGGAGAGGAAGGCGGCGCCCAGCAGCAGGAGCCCGAGGTAGCCGGTGAGGACGGCGCCCCACTCGATCCGCGTGAACCAGGCAACGGTGACGGGGTAGAAGAGCGTCAGCACGAGGATGGAAGCGTACAGGGCGAGAGAGGCGAAGAACTTGCCCGCGAGGACCTCCCCGTCGCGCAAGGGGTAGGTCAGCAGGAGCTCCATGGTGCCCGAGCGCTTCTCCTCGGCGAAGAGGCGCATGGTCAGCATCGGGATGAAGAAGAGCAGGACGACGGCCATGTTGTACGTGAGTGGTCGCAGGATGTTCTCGGTGGCGTTGAGGCTCTGCCCCATCTGCGGCTGCATGGCCGCGCGCATCGAGACGTCCGCGTACTGGATGAAGGACGGCGCGAAGAAGAAGGCCGCGATGAACAGAAAGAAGGTCCCGACGGCATAGGCCACCGGCGAGCCGAAGTACAGCCGCATCTCCTTCTTGAAGACGGGCAGCCACCTCATCACGCAGGCTCCTGCACGCTCTCGACGATCTGGGGCGCGTGTTCCTCGCCCGCCACCACGCG
>WNFP01000449.1_pt1 | contig 30970 bp, 20 predicted proteins | sample 5400201 | NCBI WGS metagenome assembly WNFP01 (sample SAMN13153355, study PRJNA577476) | soil metagenome | isolation source: 115 cm saprolite under Madrone tree | place: USA:California | collected 2016-06-14 | reverse complement strand
CGGATAACTACCTTCTGTCCGATCGACACTTTATCTACATCTCTTTCGTCTATCTCCGCCTTAATGTGCCGAGAGGAAGTATCCGCGATGCTGAACAATGGGCGGGGAGTGACCGTGCTAAAGGACTCACCGCGTCTGGCAAAGACCCGCAAAACGGTTCCGTCGATCGGAGCAAGGATTGAGCACTTCCCGATGCGTTCCTGGACCGTTCGGACGCGCCCCTCCGCCGCGAGCACTTCTGCATCAGCTCGTGCCTTTTCCTCCTGCAACGGAGGTGCGGCAAGCAACTCCGCAGTTCGAACAGCAGCTTGGAAGTTGGCATGGGCGACACCGAGATCACGGACAGTTTGTTCATAAGAGGCCCGGGAGACCTGCTCCTTTTGATAAAGGGCGCCCTGCATCTTTTGTCGCGACTTAGCCTCTTCAAATGTCGCGCGGGCGGCGGCAGTCTTTTCGCGCGCGATTTTCTTCTCTTCATCACGTGCGCCCCGCAGAATCCGGGTTCTAGTCTGGCGTGCGCCATCTGACTCGGCTATCGCCGTTTGTAAACTCGCTTGCAATTCGTCACAGGCGATCTCGGCAAGTAAGGTCCCGCCTTCAACGAACTGACCTTCTTTCACGTAAACTTCCTTCAGGATGCCGTCCGCAGCAGCGCCCACCTGCGTGGTTTCCGAAGCTCCCTCGACCCTTCCGGGAGAGGCGAATGCAACAGTGGCGGCAGCACTATCGGGGGGTATCCCACGAGCTTGCACCGAATTCCTGCTCCGCGTAGTCCCCAAGAACGCCACAGCCAAAATGACCACAACAATTGCGGAACCACCAACGCCCCATCTGCTGCGGGACGTCATTGGTTTCTCTCCTCTTGTTCTACTTGGCCATCGCATAGAGTGATGGTGCGATCCGCAAATTCCCGCCAGCGCGAATCATGGCTAACGACAACGACAGTTCTCCCGTTCTCGTCGACTTGATTGCGAAGAATTTGACAGATGTTCTTTCCGGCGCGGGCATCCAGAGATGCGGTCGGCTCATCTGCTAGAAGAATCGGTGGATTTCCCGCCAAGGCCCGTGCAATTGCAACCCGCTGCTTTTCGCCAGGACTGAGTTCGTTGGGCTCTCGATCGAGCTTATCTCCCAAACCGAATCGAACGAGTAGATCTCTTGCCATTTTCATTCGACCCGGCAAGGCGGCATCACGAAGCTCAAAGCCAAGCGCGACATTGTCAATCGCGGAGAGGGAATGAAATAGTCGAAAAGCTTGGAAAACAAAACTGATTTTCTTTTGACGAACAACGGTCCTTTCTACTTCACTCAGTCCGTTTACCACGACACCCTCTAGGAACACGCTCCCTTCATCGGGCGACAACAAACAGCCCAGCAGAGACAATAACGTCGTTTTTCCGCTGCCGGAGGGTCCCATAACTAGCGAAAGCGTGCCGCGCTCGAAAAATACTGAAACGCCCCGCAGTGCACGGACTTGTGCCTCCCGCTTGCCGAACCACATACTCGCATCTTTGACGCCCAGAAAGTGATTAGGCACGGAACACCCTCCCCGGCTCAACTGTGAGGGCGCTGCGAACGGAAGCAATCGACGCCAAAGAGCACATGGCCAAACTTGGCACGACCATGACTAGGAGCAACCACCATGGAGTGTAGATCCAAGAAATCAGAGATTTTGCGTAACGAATGGTTGGAACAACCGCGAGCAGCCCCAGTACACTGCCGAGCGCCCCGCAAATAAGGGCCTGCGTAAGCACAATGCGGGCCACAAAAGCGTGGGAAGCTCCAAGAGCTTTTAACGTCGCGTATTCCTCGATGTTCTCCATGGTATTCGCATAGACGGTTTGGGATACCACCACAAGACCTATCAGAAACCCCAACACCGCCGCGGTTAGAATCGCGCCCCCGGCCCCGGTTCTAATCGTCCAGTAGGTGCGAGATTTGCTGGCAAATTCATCCCGCGTGAGAACATCGACCTCTGGAAGACGCTGCCTGAGACTCTGCTGCACGTCCGAGATCGAGTGTACCCGGTCGACACGCAGGAGGACATACATGGCCTCTTCAGGACCAAACGCCAGATAACGAGTCGCATTTCGGTAGGAAGTGAACAGAAAGGGGACACCAAGGAATGCTCCATAACCCTCAATCTGACCCTCGATACTGGCGCGATGCCGGTTTACCTCCACTTCTGTCGGCAGCGCCTTCACTTGAATCAGGTCTCGGTCGCTTACGTCGTAGAGCATGGCATCAGGCGACATCCCCTTGGTCGAGCCAGGGGCATCGGGAGCCGGGAAGCGCTTTCCTACATTGCGGTCCGCACCGACCAGGGCTACAACCTGTTGCTTTCCGTTTGGCGTGCGGTACACAGCAAAAGCCATGCAAACTCGGCTCGTTTCCAAAACACCTGGTACGCCGGCGGCCATCTCCCTCAGCCGACCTTCGATGGGAATTCCAAACTCAAAGGCTTGCACGCCTCGCGCAGTAATCCAGATGTCCGAGTCGCTAGCATCGATAAGCCTTGATGCTGCGCGCAAAAAGCCTGCCAGGAGACTCCCTTGAAAGACCATCAGGAACACTGCAAAAGACACTCCGAGCACGGTTACCGAGAAGCGGGCACGATCGTGAACGATATTTTGCCAAGCGAGTTTCATAGGAGCTGAGCTATCGACAAATTTGGAGAGTGGAGGCTACGTTATGTATTTGAGCGGCTGCTGCTCTTGCGCTGCGCCCGAGCGGCGCTCTCCGGCCCGGTTCTCCCCGCACTGACCGCTGTTGAGCTACTTGGTTTGCTCGCACGCTTGCCACGTCAGCTCTCCTGCCAATAATGCCGCGGTCCCCTCGGCGGACAGCGGTTTGGAAAAGTAATATCCCTGGCCATATTTGCATTGTAGTTTTTTCAGCATGGCAACCTGTTGAAGTGTCTCTACGCCCTCGGCAACCACGTCCAACCGAAGATTATTGGCCATGGGCAATATGGTCCGGGCAATCTCCATACCTTCTCCGTCGTTTCCCATGCCACTGATGAAGGAGCGGTCAATCTTTAATGTGTCGAGGGGAAAGCGGTGTAGGTAACTCAAGGAAGAGTAGCCCGTACCGAAGTCATCGATAGCCAGGTGTATGCCCAAGGACTTAATTTGCTGCAACATCTCGATGGCTGCCGAAGGGTCTGCCATCACCGTGCTTTCCGTGATCTCCAGCTTCAAAGCTTCTGGAGGAAGAGCCAGTTCATGCAGCAAGTTTCTAATGTCTTCAACCAGCTTCGGCTGTAGAAATTGCTTGGCGGACAGGTTAACGCTAATGGATAGATGGCGATGGGCGATTGAACCTGCTCTCCATTCACTGATTTGCTGGCAGGCCTTCCGCAAATTCCACCAGCCCAGCTCCCGGATCAGGCCAGTTTCTTCAGCGACGGGGATAAATTCATTTGGTCCGAGCAGGCCACGAGTCGGATGCTGCCATCGTAACAGAGCCTCAAAGCCGGCAATTTCTCCGGTAGCAAGAGCAACAATCGGCTGATAGAAATTGCGAAGTTCTCCCCGTTCGAGCGCACGGTGCAGATCAGTCTCCAGCTGCAATCGAGCCATCACACTGGCGCGCATATCGGCATCGAACACCTCATAACGGGCCTTGCCCAGGGCCTTGGCCCGATACATTGCCGTGTCGGCATCTCGTAGCATCTCTTCCGGTTGCTCGTAGGCCGAAGTGCTCAGAGCAATTCCGATGCTCACCGAAGTGAACACCTCTTTCCCACCCAAAATGAATGGCGAGGCCAGAGCCTTCATCATGCGGTCCGCGGCGCGTTTGGCATCGCCCGGATCTTTAATATCGTCGAGCAGGACTGTGAATTCGTCTCCCCCTAGACGCGCGACCGTGAAGGTTTCCCCTAGACGCGCGACGGTATCCGTTGACCGCAAACACTTCTCCAATCGATGGGCTACTCCAAGCAGGAGTTGATCCCCAATCAGGTGGCCCATGCTGTCGTTGATCATCTTGAACCCATCAAGATCCATGAATAGAACCGCAAACAAATGGTCTTTGCGGCGCTTCATGTGCTTGACGAGCCGACCTACCCGGTCGATAAACAGCAAGCGATTGGGTAAGCCCGTCAGTGGGTCGGAGACTTTTCCTTCGGTGATGTCGGTCTGTGATCCGGCCATGCGCAAAGGATTTCCGGAAGTATCATGAACGGCGACCCCGCGGCTCAGCATCCAACGGAAGCCTCCATCTTTATGCAGTACGCGGTGCTCGCTTTCGAAATGAGGAGTCAGGCCTTTTTGATGGGCAGCAATCTCCTCTTTGACTCGTTCTCGATCCGCGTCATGGATCCGCTCAAACCATTCTTCCGGGCGGTCCCCAATTTGGGCTTCCTGATAGCCCAACATGGCCTTCCAGCGAGGGGAGAAGTGCACAACATTGGCCGACAGATTCCAATCCCAAAGGCCGTCATTGGAGCCGCGAGCCGCTAGGGCATAGCGCTCTTCACTTTCCTTTAGTGCTTCCTGCGCTCGTTTGTGTGATAACTGAGTACCGATGCGCGCCAAGGCCACCGGAAAGTCAATCGGCTTGGTCAGATAATCGTTGGCCCCCAAGTCCAGCGCCCTGACAATATCCTCGCTCTGGTTCTTTGCCGTCACCATGATTATCGGCAGCTCGATCGCAGAATAGGCCTCACGCAGTGTTTTCAGCGCGTCAAGGCCACTAACTTCCGGCATTTCGATGTCTAATAGCACCAGATCCGTGGCGTCTAGTTTGACGCGCTCGAGCAAATCGCGCGCGCTCTGTGTCACTGCGATCTCGTAGCCTTTGCGCGCCAGCCGTCGGGCAAGCATATCTCTGTTCATTTCATTGTCATCTACGATCAGCAACCGGCTTGTACGAGGGTTCATGATAGTTTCTTCTCGAAGATCAGATTTTCGATCTTTTCGCTCAGGCGCGCAAAATCGACCGGCTTGGTGTCGTATTCATCGCAACCTGCTTCAATCGCCTTCTTCCGGTCACTGACCATGGCGTGAGCGGTCAGAGCGATGATGGGGATATGGCGAGTAGACTGATTTGCCTTCAGGAGACGCGTGACTTCCCAACCGTCCATCGCCGGAAGACTTATGTCCATCAGAATGAGGTCGGGTACTTCCGAGCGCGCCAGCAATAGTCCCTTTTCGCCATCCTCCGCGGTGACCACACAATAGCCCCTGCGCTGAAGCCGTCTGGATAGCATGTCCCTATTCATTTCGTTGTCTTCGACTAGCAAGATTTTCTGCATTCTAGTTTCTCCTAGTCCTAGAAACTCTGATTACGGCTGTCTTGCTGTCTGCTTGGCGGTCTGCTACATGAGATAAGGGGAGCGGATGGTCATCCGTGATAGTGGAAGATCGACTTCCCCGGTGCTTTTCAACAAGAACTGCCAGGCGGTCCCGGTCGACCGGCTTGACAAGATAATTGGAGGCGCCCAGGTCCAAGCCCATGGCCTCATTGTCAACGACGGTGACCATAATGACCGGAATCCCCGCCAACTCGGAATCGCCCTTGAGCTTCTTTAGAACCGTCCATCCATCGCAGTCAGGCATGACCACATCCAGGGTTATAAGCAGCGGATGAAATTGCTTGGCAAGGCGAATGCCCTCTTCTCCATTCGCGGCGGCCACCACGCGGAAATCCAGTCTGGTCAGGAAGCGCGACATCAGATCGCGGACCGACGGGTCATCGTCGATCACCAGAATCGTTTCCAAGCCAGTTTTGGCCTCCGCCGGTACCTCCGGAGCTTTGCTGGCACTCTCTGACGGCGCGGAATCGGCCGTCTCGATGACGACTTGGGCGGGCAGGCGAACCGTAAAAACGGCGCCTTGGCCAATCTCGCTCTCCACCCCGATATGCCCCTTCATCATCTGAACGAAGCGGTGAGTAATGGCGAGTCCCAGGCCGGTGCCGCCATACTTGCGGGCAATCGAGGCATCCGCCTGGGCAAACTCTTGAAACAAGTTTTGCTTTTGTCTGGCAGAGATGCCAATCCCGTTGTCGCGGACTTGGAATTGAATCCAATCTCGATCCTCGACCTTGACTTGCTCCACATTCACGGAGACGCTGCCGTGGTCCGTAAATTTGCAGGCATTGCTCAGCAGGTTGAACAGGATCTGCCGGACCTTGGTGATATCGGCCCGCATCATGTTCACGTTGTTGGCCAGCTGGACGTGAATTGAGTTGCCATTCTTGGCAGCGGCGGGTTGAAGGGTCGTGACCATCTCCTCGATCACCTGTGACACTTCGAAGGTTTCTAGGTGAAGCACCATCTTGCCGGCTTCAATCTTCGAAAGGTCAAGCACGTCATTGATCAACGACAACAGGTGTTTTCCGGACGCCTGGATTTTTCGGAGGTCCTGAACATTCTCGATCTTGCCCGAGTCACGGGTTTCCTCCTCCAGCATTTCGCTGTATCCGATGATGGCATTGAGCGGTGTCCGCAACTCGTGGCTCATATTTGCAAGAAATGTACTTTTGGCGCGGTTCGCTTCCTCGGCCGCATGCTTCGCATTGAGGAGCTCTTCCTGGGTCTGTTTCCGATGAAAGATTTCTTCCTCTAACTCTTGTGTCCTGGTCTTCAATTCACCGTTAGTGCTCTGCAGTGCAGTATCGCGCTGCTGGATTTCCGACAGCATGGTGTTGAATCCATCGATCAATCTTCCAATTTCGTCTCCATAAGACGTAACAGCTCGAACTGCGTAGTTCTTATTCGTGGAAACCATTCTCATGGTGTCTTCTAAGTGCAGAATGGGGTTTGAAATCAATCCTTGAAGCTTCGAAGAGACGAAAAATGCGAACAACCCGGAAACCAACACGAAAATAATGAGGATACTTGCATACCGTCTGGCCCGCATACTCCACTGGCGCATGTCCGATTGCAAAAACAGCGTTCCGACGCGTTCCCCGTTCAGGGTCACATCGTGGAAGACCTCCAGGTATCCTGCTTCGAAGCGGTAGCCTTTCCCCTGCAAATGGGAAGGAAGGTACGCCGGGAGGGTCGTCTTGCCTCGAAAATAGTAGGCAAAGATCTTTCCGTCGGGTCTATATAGGACCGCGGTGACGATGTCTTCTTTGGCGGTAAGCGCAGACAGTGTAGCGGTGGCGGCGGGTTCGTCTTTAAACTCCATAGCTCCCGCGCTGTTGTATCCGATAATCTCGGCTTGGGTCATCAGATCCTGAGTGAGCAGATGACGAAAGGAGACCAGGTCATAAATAAGAAAGCCAACCGAGGACAGGATCAGTGCGATGCTGCTCGTCAGCATCATGATCAGCGTGAGTTTCCGCTTGATGGATAGATTCTGAAGTTTCATCCTGGTTTTCTCACTTCTACGGCGGGTTGTTGTATGATTCTCGCCAGGGTCAGCAGTCTTGAACTGATGGTCAGCTCTGCTTGGTGCGCCGACTCGACATTGATCTCGAATCGAACTCTGTTGTCTTCCACGGTGAAGCGAATCATCCCGCCATGCTCGGCAAAACCCGGCGTTTCGCCGACTGTCAGAATTGGCTGGCCCTTTACGGTTTGCACCACCTCATCCATGTGCGCTTTTTCCGACGCGCTCACAAACAGGATCTTGCAGTCCCTGAGCTCCTTGACGTCGGTGCTCCATTTCAGCCGTTTGACGATAAATCCCCGCGCCCCGATTTTCTTATTCTGGACGATTTGATCGATAATCGATCCGAAGGGATCCGTTCCCAAGATGCCAATCACAATCGGAGAATCGGGCTGGGCAAAAGCGGTCGCCGGCCATTCGACAAATTTTGCAAAATTGAAAATGAAGCCGGCCTTGATCAAATATTCCGAGGAATCGGACGAGTTCGGGGCCTGTGCGAAAGCCTCCGGAGTCCAACCCAGCGAAACACTGAGCGCAACGATCAGAATTCCCAGTCGTCTCAACATCAAATTAACCGTCCACTGGTAGCGGGCAATCTGAGAGCTCACCCGGCAATCAACTTTAGAATTTCACAGTAATACTTCCAAAAATGCTGCGCTTTACCACCGTCGGAGAGGTATTCACGAAGTCCGGCAAGAATTCCAAGTGCCAGTTATTCAACAAATTCTGGCCGCCGATCGACAATTCCAGGCTTGTAACCGGTCGCCAACCCAAGTGCGCATCCAAAGAGTAGTAATTGGGCAAGTTCAAGCTGGGAAGGTGGTCCACAAATCGAAGAGTGGTGTCCTGCTCAAAATGCTTGGGCAAGTCGACCGAAGACCTCAAATACCATTGATGACGGGGGCTTGAGCCGTTCGGATTGTCGGCAGTCGGATCCTGACTGTCGGCGTTTTTGTGAATGTTCATTTGCAGATAGCTGTAGGAGCCCGCCAGCCTCCACTTCGGAACGACTTTCCAGTCTGCAAACAGTTCGACACCGTAAGTTCCACCGCTCATTTTGTTGGAGGCAACAAAGGGGATGACGATATCAGTCGGGGCAGGGCTCGCTTCTACAAAAGGGGCACCCGGCTCGGCGGTACGAAGGCCTGAATAATTGTTGTAAAAGGTTGCTAGATCGATCGAGAGGTTGCTGGTTGCCTGCACTCGATAACCGAGCTCGTACGCGAGAAGGTCTTCGGAGTTAAACTGATGGCTGCCGAAAACCGCCAGCACCGCTGGCAACGGCGTGGGGTTCGAGGGCGTCCCCGGAGGTATAACTGCTGAATTCAGCCGCAAGCCCTCCTCGGTCAGGGCCGGAGTTCGGACGGCGCGTGAAACTGCAGTCCAGATCGATTGATTTGGTGTGACGGTCCAGAGCAATCTTGCGTTAGGCTCAACTTCAAGCCCGGTGAACTCGTTGCGCTCGAATTTGGACCCCAGCGTGATCTGCAGCCGATTGTCAACCAGGCTAATTTCATCCTGAAGGAATGTGCTGAAATGATTGAGAGTGACTTGATTAGGCTGCAGGGAAACCGTAAAGCTGGGGTCGTTCTTGTCACGGATCGAGCGATAACCAAAGCCCCATACGAATTGTTGTGAATCCCCGGTGTGAAACGCATGTTGGAAGTCGATGTCAAATATGTTTTGATGGTCCCCGAAAAGAGAATGGTCGGTAATGGTGGTATTGTCATAGTACATCTGCAACGACATCGAAGATCTTTCGGAAGTATGATTCCAACGGCCGAGAAGGTTTCCTCCACTGTACTTCCCGTCATTGGGGAAGGTGTTCGAATAGGGGGGAGATAACGACGCCACGGTCAGAGTCTCATCAAATCTGCTGCGGTACATGTCTCCTTGCAGCGTCAGCGAATTCGCTGCGGTTGGCGTCCAATCCGCGCGGAATCCTCCGCGCAAGGCATCCCACCCGTCGTGCGCCGTCATACCCGATGGGTATGCTGAAGGCCCCCAATCGAAGTACTTTGCGTAAGCTCTGTAGTAGGTGTTGTCGCCCAGCTTGCTGCCATAGCGAACGCCGCCAGCTGCTCGCTCCTCCGTTCCGGCTCCTGCCATCACGACGGTGGACTGAGTGGATTTCGCTTTTTTAGTGATGACATTGATGACCCCGTCGACGGCATTGGCTCCCCACAGAGTTGCTCCTGGGCCGCGGATCACTTCGATCCTGTCCACATCCTCCAACATCACATCCTGGACATTCCAATACACACCGGAAAACAGAGGCGTGTAGACACTTCGGCCGTCAATCAGAACCAGCAGTTTGTTGTCGAAGCGCCCATTGAAGCCACGCGAACCAATGGCCCATTTGTTCTCGTCAATTCGAGCCACTTGGATGCCAGGAGCCATTCGCAGTGCTTCAGGAATGCTGGTTGCTCCTGAACGTCGAATATCCTCTTGGGTTATCACGAAGATCGCGGCCGCGGCGTCTGCCACTTTTTGCGTGCGCTTGGAGACGGAGGTTACCTGCATATTCATCAGGTCTTCCATGCTCATGGCAGCGACGTCGGGGACACCCCGTGAAGTCTGGGCCACCGTGGTAGCCGCAACGACAACTGCGAGGACACCGGCCAAGAAAATACGCCCAAGGCCCGTTGCCGGCCGGCTCCTGGGGCTGTGATTGAACAGCATATTTAGTTTCCCTTCTCGGAGGTCGTCAGTGAAACGAGCGTGCGATTCCTGGCGCCGAACCATCTCGGACAGATGGATCGGAGCCCTTCCTAGTTCCAGATGAAGTCGATTCTTTCCGTCGTTCATGTACGCACCCCAGGCGAACGCCATTAGTCAGAATTAAGCTATCAGTCCATTCCCATGCGTGGCCTGTTATCCTTAGGCCTTGAGGCAGATCCCACGATCATCTGAAAGTAATTGCGAGAACTCCGACAGCAGAAAGGGTTGTCGGTCATTACGGCTGCCGCCAGGGAAAACCCTCTTTGTAAAAATGAGCAATTTGAGCTCATAAAGATTTTTCCCCCGTTACTGTGAATACGGTCGAGTATGTAAGTGTGTCAGACCGTCGAAGATATTCTAGGAACGCGCGAGATTGTTCATCGGCCTGACTTTCACCGCCGAGTACGCGTGCCAGTTGAGGTCTTGCAATCTCTAGTTTTAATTCCCATTGCTTCAGAAGCCGCGGGTCAATCTCGCCTGCGATTAGGTGATAGCACTCCACCTGAACGGCGAGGTTTGTCAGACCTGCCTTCTGCGCTAACCAGAAAAGCTTTCGCCCCACGAAAGGATCAAAACCGGTAGCCGACAGCGCAGTGACGACTTTCTCGGCTGTGCGCTGTACCCCAGGGTCCTCCGGGTAATGCCACAGAAGTTGACCGTCCAAGTCTTGCAGCAGAACAGTGCCCCCTGGCTTGCAAACTCTGGTCATTTCAGCGACAGCCTGTTCTTTTTCCTTTAGGTATTGAAGCAACATGCGGCAGTACACAAGGTCAAAGCTATTCGATTGAAACTCCATCGCGTGGGCGTCCCCACAAGCGAATTTCAAACGCGCATTCTCGTGATTTCTCCGCACCGCCTGCTGCACACGGTCGGCGCTGATGTCTATTCCGGTCGCCCTGATGGAAGAATGCATTGCAGTCACGGCGTCCAGAATGACTCCGGGACCGCATCCAACGGAAAGGACTTCCGCGCCCGCGTGGACATGATGCGCAAGGTATTTTTGCACCCAAACGCCGGGATCGACCTTGAGCTCGAGGCGCAGTGCCTCGCGCGGATCCTCCATGATGTAGTCTACGGGCGAGGCTTGGCTCATCAGTGTTCCTGCCCGATAAGACTTGGCTGCAACGCATGCCTTTCGGCACGCGCTAATAGTCTTGAGTAGAAGCCATCAACATGCCGGTAGAAGCGGAGCTGTCCTTCCTGTAGCCACGTTCCCTGGCAATAGTGGCGGAGGAATTCTGCCCCCAGCTGCAATAGGGCAGGCGCAGCGATTTCCTCGGTGATCACCGGAATCGCGTCAAGCTCAAAGTCCTCATACGTGGAAGAAGACGCTCTGAGGAGCGAAGCCACAACATCCGTAACGTCACCCTCGGGAAGCGTGGGGTGCAGCAGCAGGTCGCAGCGATTCTCGATATAGCTGAAGTTCAGGCCCAAAGGACCGCGATACGCGATGATCGCACCGATCGGTTCATCCTTGTACTCCCGGTAGGCTAGCCACACGCGACGAGACCGCCGTAGGCCTACCTCGCGGTACAACTGGTCCACCTCGGTCAGTTCCGGGTCAGTTAAGAGTTGCTCGGCGGCGACATAAATACTGCCGCGCGCGACGGAAGCAATAACCGAAAGGGCCTCTTCATGAGAAGGATCATAAGGGACCACGCGAACTTTCCCACTCGAAGGCAGTGACGAATTCCTCGGCAGCGCGAAATACATGTGCCGCTGAACTGATGAAAGAGACTGGCCGATCGTCTGAACCATGGATCCGAACACTCTTGAGGGGAAGCGGTTCTCTGGGCGAAACCAATTTTGATGCGATTCATCCACGTCTCTTAGGATGCTCGCGGCCGTTCCTGCCAATATTACGGCGCGGGACGCGACTGGGTTGTTCTCAGAAACCAGGTGTTGCGAAGTCCAGCCATAATGCGTCGTACGCCAAACTGCAATCGAGGCACGGCCTCTTTTATCGTCACCGGCCGTCAGGACGTAGAGAAGGGAGTTGCCACCGCGCAACATCCGTCGCCAGTTCTCTCTCACTTGTTCGAGGTGCGGAAGAAGGCGGGCAGCTTTGTCGGGATAAAGAAAGCCGGTGCGCTCGTACAACGCAAAGATTTCGCTTACGGACAAAGCATTGACCTCGACGCCGTAGGAGTCGTAGACGTCCGACAGCCGCGGAAGGCTACTCAGCGTCTTCTTATCTAGTGCATCCAAGGGCATCTCACCTCCGCACCGCTCATGGCAATTCCAATCTGAAACACTGCTAAATGCGGCCGAGGTCAGGCCTGCATTTCGAGCCAACATGCGTTTCCCCCCAAACTCTCGACGTAGTCCGTAGAAGGGAATCCCAGCGTTCAAAGTCGTAGAACTATCAGTACTTATAAAGACTCGCTTTGCTGGGCCAAATGGACCAGTAGTACTGTTTTCATGGGACGTTCCAACGGATTATTGGCTTCTTAGATACACGGCATGGCGCCGTTTTTTCTAGGCAAGCTCTGGGCGGCTCCAACGTGGGTCCGATTGCTCCCTAGTCTACAGAAATAAAAGGACTTAGGACATCCCTCCCAATAACAGGATCAAGGATGAGAAACTGGGTCCCGAGATTCACCCCGAGGGGGGGCTGTCATGTGAAACCACGTTGTAGGTTGCCCGGTGGCAACGCAAGTTCCAAGGTAGACCAGCTCAGTTAGACTGCCTAAATCGTGCTGTCCAGGAAAGACCCCTTTGCGCTGCAGTTGAACAGGTATACAGGAAGCCCTATCCTCTGGTAGTCACCCAAAGCTGGTGCCGGAAATGTTCCCGAGAGGGCAGTCGTGACCTACAAATCGGAAACTCCGTTCGACAATATTGAGAGTGCGCTTGAGTATGTGAATCAGCTGCTAGAGGCGGTACGCGAAGCGCGAGATCAAATTGAGGCAGAAATTCTTCGCGCTTCGAATTCTCAACTGGCGCGCCGAAAGCAGGCTTTGCAACTCGCGAACTACAAATTGGACAAGCTTTCATCACACTTCAGCGCCAGCCGCCGCATCTTAAATGATTTGCGGACATTGCGCCGATTGCTGCTGGAAGAACGGAAAACCCCGGACCCTTCCGCCATCGTTGACACCGAGGAATCTATGGTGGACCGCGACAAGGCACAAAACTAATATCAGTCGTCTCCTTGTGACCATCGTGGATATGCCTGTCAGCAGTCGCTTCCCGGCCCCGTGCTTCGTCGCGCTTTTCAGTCTGATGATTGGCGAGGACCCACTCGCTGTCTTCTCCCGTGCCGTAATGAGAGGACGCTTAAGACTGTAATCTTTATCGAGTTCCCGCCACTAAGCTGTGGGGACAACAATCGCTGGATCGTGCGCCTAAGTAATGTACGAGTGCAAAATGAAAGCAATTCGGCGCGACGCAATTTTTGGAGCGGACAAACGCGGGGGGCGAGCCCCAGCTCGCCCCCCCGTCGAAACCACGCCGTCTAACCTGGAGTGTTGAACAGAAATAGTCGTCGTCACGCTGTCACGTGAGCGGCGATCTTGTGAATGGTTGAGTGGGAAACCTCGTACGTTTTGACCTGCGGAGTTCCGTCCAGGACCTTCGCCAGCAATTGCTGGACTTCGGAGAATTTTTCCCGGTTATAGGACTCCGCATTCTCTTTCTGCTCCCAGATGCTGATGCCAACCACTTCCGCCGCGCTCGGATTCGTCAGGACGATTTCCTCCCGGAAACCCTTCTGGCGTTGCAGCAGTGGAATGACCTCCTTTTCGAGGATGCGGTTGAATTCTGTCAGGTTACCGTTCTTCAAGCGCATAGAAACGAATCGAGCAAACATGTCAACCTCCTTTGGTTTACCGCCTACAGGCCGAAAGTGATTTCGCAGACCTCACTCAGGGGCGGGGCAGCTAGCCATACCTAGAGCTGGGAAGGGGGGCATTGCCTGGGACCGAGGGGAGGGTTTATGTCTGCTGAGTGGGGCGAGGGATCGCTTATCATCCCTCAGCGGATATTGCCCAATGAGAGTGCTGCAATGCGCAGAGAAAGTCAACCAAAACATGTCGTCGTGTGAAAATCTCAGGCCCCATCAGATTTCACGGCCTCCGGCCGGCTGCGCATGTGCCTCGCATGACTTTCAGCAAGGCGTCCCGCCTGCCGAATTCCCGGCTCACTACCGGGTGGTTTTCAAAAAAGGCGTTCCGATCAATGATGTCCGGCGTAGTGACAAAGGAGAGTCGACGCCGGCCCGCGTAGCCCCCACGACGCCATGCTCCTGGCCGCCAGCGGCGCCGCATAGCGCCGGGCGGTGACGCTTCGGGGGGCCGAGTTTTCGTAGATGATCGATGATTATTACATCGATTATCGTACCGCGCCTCCACGCCTCCCGATTGGCAAGAATCCGGTCAGTAGGTTCTCACAGGCGCATATACTCAAGCGCGGCGACTCGCGCATAACGACGGCGACACCTAGACTGCACAAGAGGAGGCATGCCCATGAATTTTCCACGATTTGATCTAACCGGCCGTGTAGCCCTCGTCACCGGCGCCGCTCGTGGTCTGGGCCGCGCGATTGCCTTGGCATTTGGTCATGCCGGCGCAGACGTTGCCCTAGGACTGCGCGACGTGAACTCCCACGGCGGTTTGGTTGCGGAAATCACCTCGATGGGCCGCCGCGCCCTTCCCTTACAGATGGAGGTGGCCAAGCTCGATCAAATATTCCGCGCCGTCGATGAGACCGTGGCACATTTCGGACGGTTGGACATCCTCGTCAATAATGCCGGGGTGGCGCCCGAAAATCTCGCGGAACATGTGCGCGAGGACGACTTTGACCTCACACTTGCGGTGAATTTGAAGGGCACATTTTTCACCAGTCAGGCCGCAGGCCGGGCCATGATTCGCCAGGGTAGTGGTCGCATCATCAACATGGGTTCCCAAGCAGGTTTCGCCGCACTCCCTGGCGAATCCGTGTACTGCATGACAAAAGCCGCCATCTCCCACCTCACCAGATGCCTTGCCGTCGAGTGGGGCAAACACAACATCACCGTGAATGCGGTTGCGCCTACTTTTATCCATACTCCAGGCACGGAAAGCGCGCTGGCAAACCCCGAGTTTCGCTCGGATGTGATCGAACGTATCGCCGGTCTGCATCGGATTGGCGAGCCCATGGATGTTGCCGGTGCGGTGGTCTTTCTAGCCTCGCCCGCCGCCTCTCTCATTACTGGCGATACCATCCTGATTGATGGAGGCTGGACCGCCCGATAGGCGTCATATTAGCCATGGCGTACAAAAGAGTGTGGTGCGCAAAAATCACATCGCAGGCGAGGAGCTTAAGAATCAGCAACAGCCTGATCGGGCGTTGCCCCCGTGAAGAGCTGAGGGAGACAACCATAAGCGTTTTGGAGCGTTTGCAGGATCAGATCGAGCGTTCGGTAGCCACTGCTGGGAAAATGCATGGCAGACTGAGATCTGTGGGGAGTGGCCTGGTCTTGCCGTGCCGTGCCAACTTCCTATAACCCCCTGAACCGCGAGACGAAGCGCTGAAGACTGGAGGACGATTCATCTTCGAGGCGACCTGGGCTTCGCGATCATCTCCGAAATGCCCACAATCCTAGTAGTAGAACTTCGTGACCCTCTTTAAGTTGGACAATGCCTTGACGGCGATTCCCATTCCTCCAGATAAATCTAACGGCTACGAAACAGCCGCAGAACGTTTCATGTCCGTGCGGAATCCTCGTATGGGTGCGGTAACGGTTCGGAGGTGGAGGCAAATCCTGTCGCCCCGCTGCTCAGGTCCTCGACCTCGGTTGTGGCCACGGCGTGCCCGTCTCGCAGACGCTCATCGAACAAGGGTTCACGATCTACGGGGTGGATACATCAAGGAAGTTGGTGGCGGCATTTCGCAATCGATTCCCTGATGCTTCCGCGGAATGCTCGGCCGTTGAGGACTCAGAGTTTTTCGGTCGCACATTTGATGGCGTAATTGCATGGGGTTTGATGTTCTTAATGCCGCCGGAGATCCAGTCCTTCGTCATTCGCAAGGTTGCCAGTGCGTTAAATTTGGGTGGCAAATTTTTGTTTACCTCGCCCAAAGAATCCGTTAAATGGCGCGACGCCCTGACTGGCCGTGAATCGATTTCCTTGGGGACCGAGCAGTACCTTCCGTGCTGACGATCGATCAGGAATCCTGTCCGGAGTGGTTGACATCCTGATCTCCCTAAAGAGAGAAGATTCCCACGCCGTCCCACTAGCCTTTTGCGAGACTGCTTCGGTGGGTTCCTAACATGACGCTCTTACTTCAGGCGAAAACAACGAAGAAGCTCGAAAGCTATGCCCTGCCTCGATGGGAGAATGGGCCGCAGAAATCAACAGGGCCTTATATCCCCTATATCCCCGGCCTAAAACGCCGAGGCTTTACGACCCACGTGGTAGTGTAGGCCCGATCGAAGGCTGCTAACGGAGCCCGACCTGTCCTCGCACGCTATCAATCAATTTCTTGGAATCGTAGCTGATCCCGGCCTTGAACACCGTCTCGACATTCTCGATCTCCTCAATGCTCTTTGAAGGATCGCCCTTAATCACCACGAGGTCTGCTTGTTTGCCAGGGGACAGGGTTCCGATTCGATCTTGCTGGCCGAGATACGCAGCACCATTCGCCGTGGCGATGTGAATGGCTTCCACTGGGGTCAGCCCCGATTCCACGAGCAGCTCTATTTCGCGCTGATCGCCGAATCCCGGAAGCACTCCGCCATTTCCGGTTGGATCCGGCCCCGCCAGTAGCAAGCCTCCGGCTTTGACAAATGCCACCTCAAAATCCATCTCTTTGCGCAGCAGCGCTGTCATGGGCGAGTCCAACGGCACGTTTGCCCGCGCGGTCAGGTAGCTTTGGGCCGATTCAGCGGACATCGCATCCAGAGTACGCCGCTGCAATTTCGGACGGCCCGGCGTGCTAGACTCAAACACTGGCAGCGTCGATGTCACCGCAACGTGATGTGACACAAGCTTGTGGATCAGCTCCTGCACCTGAGCTCCATTCACCTCCTGTCTTGCCCAACTGCTGCTGCCTCCCGCTGGGCAAGTGTCCGGCTGCTTGTCCCCGACGAATTCGGTGTCCGCAAACACTGGCCCATGCTCCAAATCATCGATCCCCAGAGCTACAGCTTCCGGCCAGGTTACCGAACACAGGTGCCCTGTCAGTTTCCGCTTGTGCGCATGTGCCTGCTGGATCGCTACGGCCAGTTCCTCACGTGTGATGTTCATGTACGCTTTGTACGACGTCATGCCTTCCGCTGCCCAGTAGTCCACCATGCGTCTTGCCTCGTCCGGTCCAGTCAGTTCATGCATCTGAGCAAATCGCGTCGGAGCGCCTTCCAGGTACGGCGCTGTAGCATCAATGCTTGGTCCCGGCATCAGGTCTGCGTCTATCCGCCTTTTTACCTTTAGGTCGGTGTAAGGTTCCAGGCTACCGGTGGTGCGCATTGTGGTGACACCAGCCGCTAGATATAGTCGCGGCGCTGTGTAAGGGATTTCCGCAACGAACAACCCTGGCTCGCCAATTCTTCCGCCGGAAACTTGTAGGGAAATCGAATCCGTATAGTAGAGATGATCGTGCATTCCAACGAGCCCAGGAATGATGGTATAGCCAGAGCGATCTAGAAGTTGGGCACCCTGAGGGATTTGGGTTGACGCCGCCGGACCGATGGACTGAATCTTGCCATTGGCGATCACGATCGCTTGATCTTCCTTCGCTGCTGCACCCGTCCCATCGATGATTCGGACGTGGTTAAGAACGAAGACTGGTGCGTCTACGCTAACGAAGGCCGCAACGTCAATAGACTTCGGGGCTTGGGCAACTGCGATCGCAGCACTGAGCAGCCAGCCAAGCAAAAATAGCATACGCATCCGTACACCTCGCGCTGATGTCTTTGAAATTCGGCAAGAGGCGACAATTCTACCCCAGCGGCTCTCTGACGCGAACGGCATGATCTGGTCGAAAGGGAGCACGGGCTGACGGCCTGTCGCACCGCGGTCACTCCGGAATAACCCATCGGGGCACTTGGGCGAACTTCGATTCCGCCCGAATGACGTCGCACTCTCGGTTATGGAAGAGTTGCCAAGGTTATATTCAGGTGAAGGCATTTTGAGAGGGCGCCAAGTTACCAGCACGGGACTCCGGTTGCACTGTCGCTCCCGATCCGATTTCGTCGGATACGTCAAGGCTTCGGACACCATCACCAGGTAGGAAGCCGACGCTTTCCCAAAAGCTCGCGCCGCTTGACGAACATCTGATCGGCGCCTTGAGGAGTTCGCGTCGCTCGAACGGACTATCGAACGCCGGAGAGTTGGATTTTCGACAGTCCGAAGAAACAACAACTGAACGCGCCTTTCTGAACCGCGAAAGGAAGCGCTGAAGCTACGGCAGGAAGACGATTCATCTTCCATGAAGCTGGGCTTTGCGATTACCTCCGCATTGCCGACCGCTCGTCCAGAATAGTCGGATCCGCGGTGCGCCAGTGAACGAACGATGGCGTGGGATTGACTGACAGCGCTCCAATCGTTGGATCTCAACTCGCTTCCTTCACAGTCGGTGAAAGCGATCCCACCGGGATTCTGCTAGGGCATGGTCTGAATCGGAAGGCCGAAGGGAGCCAGCGCGTCGCGGACGACTTTCTCTTCGCCCACGGCCACAATTGCAGATCGCCAGGCCGGGAAATATTTTCTGGCAGCCGCGTCGACTTCCGCCGTAGGAGTGGCGGCGATTCTCTGACTATAGATTCCGATTTCGTCGGGAGGCAGTCCGTCGACCCAGATCTTGGCCAATTCTGCCGCAACTGCGGAACGAGCTTGCAGAGAGATCGCTTCGGTGCCAACAAGAAAGCGCTTTGCCTTGGTGAGCTCTTCATCGCTGGGAGTGGTGGTCGCCAGCCGGTTAAGTTCGTAGGTGATCTCATTCAGGCTCGGCGCAGTCACCTCGTTGCGTACATCGGCGCGAGTGATCAGCACGCCTGCCTGGCGATAGGTTCGCAAAGACGCGCCCGGCGAGTAAGTGTAACCCTTGTCCTCGCGAATATTCGAGACCAGCCGCGAGCTGAAAGTGCCTCCGTAAATCGCGTTCGCTACCTCGGCCGCTTCGAAATCAGGATCGCTGCGCGTCGGGCCTAAAGTCCCCAGTTGCAGCGTAGTTTGAACTGAGCCTGGACGGACCACCACAAACACGGCGTGCTGAGGCGGCACTGTGGGGCGAGGTGTTGGTGGCAAAGCGGCCCCGCCGGGCGGCCTCCATCCACCGAATTGGGTCTTCGCCAGACCCAGCATTGTGTCGTTGTCAAAATCGCCCACGGCGACGAGCACGGCTTGGTCTGGACGGGCCCGCAGCGCGTAAGTGTTGCGAAGATCGGCGGCGGTGGACGCAGCGATGGACTCCTGCGTGGGGGCGGTTACATGGTAGGGGTGCTCTCCAAATAATACTTTGCCCATGACTCGGGCCGCCAGGAATGAAGGCTGTGATTCACGCTCCCGAAGCGAGTCAGCCAGGTTGCGTTTCGCCAGCGCAACCTCAGCGTCGGGGAACGAGGCATTCTGCAGAATGTCAGAAAGAATCGTCAGGCCTGCATCCACTTTCGAGGAGAGAACGGCGGTTGAGACCTGCATGAAGTCTTTGCTGGATTCGGCGCTGAGGTCGCCGCCAGCTGCCTGAAGTTCCTGGGAAATCTGTTTAGCGGTGCGCGACTTGGTTCCTTGATCGATCGTCTTGGAGAGCAACTCAGTGATGCCAGGACGGTCCGCGGGATCCGCCGCGAAACCGCCACGCACGGCCACAGCGAATGCGACTTTCGGGAGGCCGCGCTGGGAAACCAGCCACACGGTAAGCCCATTGTCGAGTTTCGAGGACTGGACGGCGGGAGCCCGAAGCGGCTGCTCAGCAGCGTAGGGCGGCAGGTCTTTGGGCAGAGGAACTTCCTTTTGCGCGGCAGTCACCGAGGCAAGAGAGAGGAAGAGGGCAAAGACTTTCAGGCTGTTCATAGTCCCGCTCCTGGTTGCTTTTCTGCGCCTTTTTCACCGGGCGCTGGAACCCGATTGATGAGAGTACGGTTGGTATTCACAAGATACTTTGCGGCGAATGCACGGATCTGGGCAGGTGAGACCTTAGCCAGATTTTCGGGGATTTGATACACGGCATCGAAAGCGCCGTCAAAAAGGACGGCGTGTGAGAGGGCGGAGGCGCGGCTAATCGGAACTTCAAGCTGATCGTACCAATCCGAGCGCATCTTCGCGACAATGCGATCGAGGTCCTGCTGGCTAGCTGCTTTGTCGATGAGTTCTTTTATGGTGGCATCGTAAGCAGCAAGCACATGATCTTGGGTGATGTTCGGCGGATAAACAATAAAGGACGTCATCAGCGTAGGCCCGTTGTATTCAAATGGCGCGCCCAGGGGCCAGTTCACGCCTCCATCCACGGAGAGTGCAACCTGCTTCTCCTTAACCAGCGCCTGGTAGAGGCGCGAGGCCTGTCCGTTGTGAAGCAGCTCCCCTGTGACAGCCGCGGCCAGCGCCTCCGACGAATGCCGTGGCGGCATACGATAGCCGATCGCGAGTGCGGGAACTTTCGCCAGCTTATCAGTCTGAGATGACCGTCGTTCTGCCTTCTGAGGCGACTCGTCCACGTTGGGGCGTGGCGGAGTCGGCTGAGCGGGAATCGTGCCAAAATACTTTTCTACCCGGGCGAAGATGGCGTCGGGAGATACGTCTCCTACCACGGCCAGGACCGCGTTGTTAGGCGAATAGTACTGTTCATAGAACTTCTGAACATCTTCTATCTTGGCGGCATCGAGGTCTTTGAAATCACCATAGAAATTATGCGCATTAGGATAAGTGTCGAAAGCCTTGCCAGGAAGATCGATGGCGAAGAAAAGCCCGTAAGGCTGATTCAGAACATTCACGCGAACTTCTTCTTCGACGACTTTCCGTTGGTTCTCGAGATTCTTAGGAGAGAAATCAAGAGTCTTCATCCGGTCGGCCTCGATCCAGAGAACCGGGTCGAGCGCTGAAATTGGCGCCGTTTCAATGTATTCGGTGAAGTCGTAACGAGTGTCACCATTGTTCGATCCTCCGCCGCCCTCAATCACACGGTCGAGCACACCCTTGGGTGCGTTGGGCGTGCCTTCAAACATCATGTGCTCGAAAAGGTGCGCAAAGCCGGTGCGCCCCTCCGATTCCAGCCGGAAACCGATCCCATAGCTGATGCACACTCCGAACGTGGGCGCAGAATGATCCTCGGAAACGACGACCGTGAGCCCATTGGCCAACTTCTTCAAGCGAGTGGGCGCTTTCCATTGCTGCGCGGCAACGGGTAAAGTTATTAATGCCGTAACACACAATGCCAACCAAGCATGGTTGCGGTCTACTGACTTCATGATTCCATCTCCCAGGTGGAAGCTATCGAGACCCTCGGAGTCGAAAGCACGGGAACTGCTCGGCCCAACAGTTCCCTAAACCCAGCTTGAGGAAGCGGCTTTGCTATAAGCAGCTCAGGAAACTCCGTGTTGTATGGTACTGGAATTCCCATTTTCGACCCCGCGGAGGACAGGAGTATACACCCGGTTGTTTTCTTTCGGACCAGCCGGGCGCGGTTGTTCCGTCTCGGTTGTCCTCCCTGGCCTCGCAGAACGAACCGTCTGCCGTTTGCAATACGAACGTTAGTCTTTGTGGCGGGACGCTTGCCGTTCGGCTTGTTACGAAACGTGACGGGCAAGCGGTACGGGTCACGGCAGGTGGTCGCCGGACGGGTTCTTAGTAGGGACAGCCGTTGGCGATTCCTCTCCACAAAATGGCTTGACCCAAGACCCGTTTCATCCTAGTTTAGTCTAGGTCTAGACTGACATGGTCTGTAGTGCGAATGTGCAGGACGTTCTCGTTCACGAAAAACGTGAACAACGAGATCTCTTTCCAGCTGCATTGCAGATGGTGATTCTCCGACCGTTGAAGCGACAGCATGGCTATGCCCTCGCGCGGCATATTAAGCGGATGTCTAACGATTTACTCCAGATTGAAGAAGGCTCACTCTATCCGGCGCTCCAGCGCCGTCTAAAGGACGGGCTAGTGTGGCGCGTCTCCTCCACGAACTGTCGCGTCCGGATTTACAAGTTGACACCTGCAGGAGTGAAGCCCCTGGAGCAAGAGGTTTCGCATTTGAGCGCATGCTCGCGGCGTGGCACGGGTTTTAGCGACAGGTGAATCATGAGTTGGTACCAACAATTATTCTCGCGCCGCCGCCTCTATGGCGATCTCTCCGAAGAAATTCGCGGGCACCTCGAAGAAAAAATAGAGGAGCTGATGGCGAACGGCATGTCCAAATCAGAAGCCACCGCCACTGGCCGCCGCGAATTTGGCAACGTAACTCTGCTCGAACAGGACAGCCGCGAGATCTGGCAATGGCCATCCATCGAAACCTTCTTCGCAGATCTTCGCTTTAGCTTGCGCATGTTGAAGAGAAACCCGGGATTTACAACCCTCGCCGTTCTATCTCTGGCGCTGGGCATCGGCGGAAACGCGGCCATGTTTACTATCCTGAACGCGGTGCTCATCCGGCCCTTGCCGTACCTTGACGCGGGCCGATTGGTGCAGGCGGCCAACACCGGATACTACCCCCCGGGCGGCGTCGTAGCTCTTCAGCAAGGCAGCAGGACTATGGACTTGGCGGGGTACGACCCCGGCATCCACATGAACCTGAACGGTCAAAATGAGGCATGGCGTCTGACGGGAAGCTCGGTATCCGCCAACCTTTTCACCGTGCTGAACGCGGAAGTCGAGTTCGGCCGCGCTTTCCGGGTGGGAGAGGACCAGTCCGGGCAAGACAACTTGGTGATCCTCAGCCATTCGGTGTGGCAGGACAAATTTGGCGGCGATCGCGGAATCATCGGGCGCGTGGTCACTCTCGGGGGCGTAGACCGGCAGGTAGTGGGTGTAATGCCTCGTGTGTTTGCATTTCCCGACACTGCCACGCAGTTCTGGATCCCACTGCACTTGGATCCCCGCGATTCGAACGCTTATTGGGCAATGGAGTTCATGCCAGTGATTGCAAGATTGCGAGGCGCAGCGACCCTCCTACAAGCGCAGAGTGAGATTCAGTCCCTCAGCCGTCAGATGATCGACTTGTTCCCATATTCCATGGGCCGTAACTGGAATGCCGAAGCCACCCTCCTTCCCCTCCAACAATTTATGGTTACTAACATTCGCGCCAAGCTGATCGCGCTGCAATGCGCCATTGGGCTGGTGTTGCTGATAGCTTGTGCCAATGTTGCCAGTCTGTTGTTGGCCCGTGCCACTTCCCGCCAAAAAGAAATGGCTCTTCGCGCGGCCTTGGGCGCGGCACCGGGCAGGGTCGTGCGTCAGCTTCTCACGGAGAGTGTCACGCTTGCGCTCGCCGGCGGAGCACTGGGTATCGCTTTGGCTCTTCTCGGTTTCTCTGTCTTGAAAACGGCCCTGCCGGTAAGCATGGCGGGCTGGTCCGACATCCCCATCGATTGGCATGTGCTGGTCTTCGCCATCGCACTTTCTGTGTTGACTGGTTTGGCGTTTGGACTCGCTCCGGCCATCAGCGCTTCCACACCGGATCTGGCAGGAGCCATTAAGACCGGCGGACAGCGCTCGGGGGGTACAGCCAGAACTCGGCTTCGTGGCGCTCTGGTTATGGCTGAGGTTGCTCTTACGGTTGTGTTGTCGGTGTGCGCAGGACTTCTGATCAAGAGTCTGTGGATGTTAGCGCAAGTGAATCCGGGATTCCAACCTGAGCGCCTCTTCACCTTGCGCGTCTCGCCTAACCAGGGTCTATGCCACGAACGGGCTGCCTGCGTTGCGCTTTATGACGAGTTGCTGCGACGAACCAAGAGCATTTCCGGAGTCTATGACGCCGCAGCAGCAAACACGCTCCCCCTTGCAACCGACATACCTTCTCTCGCAGTTCGTGTCGAAGGGCAGTCGTATTTGCCTCAAGAGCACACCTCGCCGCTGTTCTGGTTCGGGGCCGTCACCCCGGAATATTTTCGCCTGCTGCATATCCCGATTCTTCAAGGAAGAGCATTCGCTCATAGCGATGCAGGGAAGTCCGCACCTGTCGTTATCGTAAGTGCCGCGACGGCGCGCCACTATTGGCCGGGTCAAAACCCTATCGGTAAACACGTCTGGCCCGTGTGGGAGGACAACTGGAGAACCGTAGTTGGGGTGGCTGGGGATGTGCGCCAGTACGATTTGGCAGACCATTCCCCAGACTATATCCAGGGAGCAATGTACATGCCTTATCCGCAGTCGGTTGATTCTACTCGCCAACTGCCTGCCACCATGATGCTCATTGTGCGAACTGGCGCTGACCCGATTGCTGTTGCAAGCGGCATCCACCAGGTAATGATTGATTTGAATCCCAACGTACCAATAAGCGAAATCCGTACCATGGAAGCCTTGGTCAACGACTCCACCCAACAGTCCCGTTCCATGATGTGGCTCTTTGTCACTTTTGCCGGCGCCGCGCTTCTGCTGGCATCCGTCGGCACCTATGGTGTGGTGTCTTACTCCACGGCGCAAAGGACATTCGAAATCGGCATACGCGTAACCCTCGGCGCGACGAAGCGCAACATCTTCAGTTTGGTTCTCGGCCAAAGCCTTCGATTGGTGTTGGCAGGCCTTGCGCTGGGCGTCGTGACTTCGTTGGCGCTGACTAGGATGCTGGTCACTTTTCTCTACGGCACTGCAGCGACAGATCCAATTACATTCCTGGCCGTTGGTGGCCTTCTGATTGCCGTGGCGCTCCTCGCCGGCTATCTTCCGGCGCGCAGAGCCGCGCACCTTGATCCGTTGGACGCCTTGCGAGGCGAGTAGCCGATCGAATCGTGACAGGAATCGGGTCAACGCCTTCGGACAAATGATTGTGCGCATCATACGTGCTCGTATGCTTGGGGAATCATGAAAAGTAAGCGGCATACCTCTAAGTGGAGCTGGCGGTCGCAATCTCAACCTCAACCTCTCAGAACTACGTCTGTGGGCCGCGGGTGCGGAAGGTATGCAGGAACCGATGCGGCATTCGGCAATCCGCGTCACGCTGGATACCCGTACCCAAGCTCTGACCACTGAGACGCGTAATTACAACCTAAGCGGCCATCTGCTACCCCCTTAGGGTTCGGTGTGACAATCCACCTGTATCAGGTTTACCACAGCTACGAGAACGCGCGGACTGCCGGACACCGCGCCACGTCCGGTAACTTCTTGAAGAGAAATGGCGGGGACGACGAGGCTCGAACCCGCGACCTCGGTAATCAAAGGGGTAGGGAACTTTGTTGGCGCTCTTTCCATACAAGCGACAGCTTGAGCCATATTTCGCAGCGAAGCATCACTGTTGAAGTGTCGAAATGTTAGCGACGATGTCAGCACCGCGGGGGTTAGTTACTGCGGGATTAGCTCCGGCGAAACCAGATTACGGGCGGAGCGGCATCCGGCATGAATTTGGGGGTTTTTGGAATCACTCGCTGCAGAGCATCGGCGAAGGATTCTAGCTACATTTCCGGGCCGCGTCCTAGTGCGGGCGGGTGCATTTCGTACTCGTGCGGCGGCTCGGCGCCCAGCAGGTAACGCACAAAATAATCCCAGCGCCGGCGCATCATATAGGAACTCTCTGCGCCGTAACCGTGATGCTGGTTCGGCAGCAGCAGGAGATCGAAATCCTTGTTCGCTTTGATCAGCGCATCCACCACGAGCAGTGTGTTGTACGGCGGCACGTTGTCGTCCATCGTGCCGTGCGCCAGCAGAAGGTGCCCCTTCAAGTTCTTTGCGAGGTTTTGGTTTGCCTGTTCGTCGTAGTTCGTGGTCCCATCCGGACTTCTTGCCAGCAATCCCTGGTAGCGTTCGCCCCAGTCATCTTCGTACTCCCGATTGTCATGGTTTCCGGATTCGGAGATCCCGACCTTGAAGAAGTCGGGGTACCGAAACATCGCGTTGGCCGTCGCATAACCACCGCCCGAATGGCCCCAGATGCCCACGCGATCGATGTCAATCCATGGATATTTCGCGGCCAGTTGCTTCATCCCGGCGACTTGGTCCGGCAAGGTGTTGTCTCCCATATTGCCGTAATAGAAGTCGTGAAATTTCTTGGACCGCAGCGGGTTGCCCATACCTTCGATTTGCACCACCACGAATCCCAGCTCCGCCAGCGCCTGGCAATCGCCGCGGGTTTCGGCGAACGACCACTGACCGACGCTTCCACCCTGCGGTCCCGGATAGATGCTGTTGATGATCGGATATTTCCTGCTGCGATCGAGATTCGTCGGCTCGAACATCAGCCCGTTCAAGTCGGTAGCCCCGTCGCGCGCCTTCACGGTGATCGGAATCGGGGGCTTCCATCCGGCGGCCACCAGGCGCGAGACATCCTCCTTCTCGACCGTATAGAGCAGCTTTCCGCCCTGGTCGCGAACCACGGTGACTCGCGGCAGGTCGGGCTTCGAGTAGCTATCGACAAAGAAGCGGCCCGAGGGCGAGAGTGACAATTCGTGATTGCCGTCTTCAGGGGTCAGCAGCGCCGCGTTATTGCCGTCGAACCCGATGCGGTAGAAGTGCGTGAAGTACGGGTTGCCTTTCTCACGGCCGGCGGCGAGGAAGTAAATCGTGCGGTTCTTCTCATCGATCCGCAACAACTGGGTCACCGCCCATTCGCCCGACGCAATCTGATTTTTCAACCTTCCGCTCGGCAGATCGTAGAGGTACAGGTGAGACCAGCCATCACGCTCGGAACACCAGATCACCTCGTTCGATGCCTGCAAGTAACGCCAGTTCACGCGCCCCTGGCCTGATTCGAACTGCGTGGCCACGGTTTCTTCGAGCACGTCGTGCACTGCGCCCGTCGCGGCTTCGGCGACGCGCAACTGCTCGTGCTTGTGGTCGCGCGAGGTGGACACGAACGCCAGATGCGCTCCGTCCGGACTCCATTCGACGTCAGCCCACTCGCCGCCCCGGCAGGAAACGTCGTCGCACAGCGTCGAGCGGTGCTGATCGGCGGGAAGCTTCAAGCGAATCACCTTCGGACCATCCAGATTGATAATCACCCGCTGGATCGTGGTCACTACTTCGTCGCCTGGAAGCGGATACTTCCACGCTTCCAGCTTGGGATGTCCGACCTTGGTCTCTATCAGATACATTTCTCCTGTACCGCGCTGGTCCTGTTGGAACGTCGCAATCTTTTTCGAATCTGGCGACCACAGCAGGATGGGACGATTGCTGTGGATCCAGCCCGCGTTGTCCGTCGCGTACCCGAAATCCTTCACGCCGTCCGTGGTCAGTTGCGTCTCCTTGCTGCTCGCAGTGTCACGCATCCAAAGATTCCAATCCCGAATGAAGGCGGCGCTCTTGCCGTCGGGTGACTTCACTTCATCGCGAGGCGCTGTCGGGCGTTCGCCCGGTTTACCTATGGATGTGCAGCGGTTCGCTTGCAAGTCACACTTCCAGTTTTCTCCCGGAAGGCTAAACGAGATCGACTGTTGATCCGTGGAGAACGCGAAGGTCATGAACGGCAGGTGCGCTGCTTCGTATGTCTTGCCCGCGGCCACGGACAGCGCGGCGGCTACCTTGGCGTGATCAAACGCCGGCTGGTGCGTGCCGCGCGTGGCGTCAAAAAGTACGAACTCGATTCCTTCCGGGCCGGTGTGGCGATACCAGAAACGATCGTCCGGCAACCACGCAGGGCGCACCCTGTGGAACACAAGCGAGGTTGTGTTGTAAGCCAGGAATTTTTCGGCGCGCTGGTAATCGGAGGCGGTGACGGGGCCCGCCGCGCCGCCACTCTCCTGCTGTGCGGCAGACAGCGCTATGGTGCCGGCAGCAACAGCCACTGTCGTTCCGAGAATTACGAGGATGGGAACGTACACTCGACGCATTGCGAACCTCCCAGCCTTAAGGTGAGCCAATACTATCCTGAAATCTCCAATGCTGGTAAACGCGGTACTCGTCGATGTGAATCCGGCGAAACGGGCGGTAGGCAATGAACCTCTATCTGGGACAAACGGTACACTCTGTAGAAAAAGGTAGGTTCTCTGCAGATGACCAATCGATCGGCGCGAAAAGTTCGCCCAAACAGCAATAGGCATCTGGCTTGGTAGATTTGCTAGACTCGCCAAGCCAGGTTGCCTCGCACGGCCTTCGTGCTACTCAGAGTCGGTTTTGCGGATTGGACCGATATGAGCATGCTACTCAGGGTGATTTTTCTGGTGCTTGTCGGCGGCGGTTCGTGGTCACTCGACGCGGTATGGCGTTCGCGCCGGAAGTCGACGTGAGCGAAGCGCGCCCATGGAATCCAGCGGCCGGGTCCCGTGACGTGGCCATAAATTCTTTCCCTTCCAGAACGCATCAACGCCGAAGACTGCTGAACTCCTCGAGAGTGCCGAGTCTCATTGCGGCAGGCTCACGCGGCGGAGCAGCTCTTGGAACCGTGCGTCCGCGCGGAGAAAGTCGAATTCAGGAGCGGTTTTGCTTGAAGGAGGAAGTTATCTTCCTGGGCGCGCAACGCTTCGTCTAACCAGTGCAGTACTTTGGGCCCGTCCTCGATGGTTCCATATTGAAATGCAACCCACATCGCTTCGTAATTGCCCTTGTTTCGAGCGTATGGCGCGCAAGTGGGGACATCCGCAGCGCGTTTCAGGAGCAGAATGTCCCGTCTTCTCGGTGTCAAGAATATCTCCGGCGGATCGCTAAGAGCAGCCAGCGAAATCAATCTGTTTTGCAATAGTGGTGGGACCGGCGGTTACCTTGAGAGGCATTCCGTTTGTGTCCAGATTGGTCGTCAGCGAAGACGGCGAGCATATTGCCGCGCTGCCGGACATGGGTTTTGTAGCGTCTGCTTCGACGGTATAGAGCACGTCGCCACTAGCCGGCGAGGTATAGGTGATCTTGCCGGCCGAAAAGGTGCCCACGTTCGGATTGCTGGCTGGTACCACGAGCGTATATTGGGCACAGAAGGCTCCTGTGGGGCTGCCTGTTGCGGGGCAAGGCGCGGCCGACTGGACGGCGACATTTGAAACGGAACCCTGGAGAAGTGGAAGTCTGAACGGACGGGTCGCGCCGCCAGGGAGCGAGACCGTTTGCAAGGCGCTCGTCGACGCGTCTATGTCGGCACTCGTCGTCCCATTCAGCGCGGTGACAATACCTTGAATTCTCCCTGGCCCGGTGGCCGTTCCCGTCTCCCCCACAAGAGGAAGAGTGCCGATATCCGTTCCTCCGGGAACATTGACCACGACGGTTGCGTTGTAGGTGGTGCCCGTATTTCCGACGGCGTCAACGACGACATCAAAAACAGCGCCCATCGGCAATGGGCAAAAACTGAATCGCCCTCCCGTGTCAGTTACGGCCTCCATGAAGATGCGATCTGCGCCAGACTTGTCCGGATTTTCCAGTGCAACTGTAGCCCCTGCGATGGGTTGAGAGGTCACGCTGTCAACAACTTGGCCTTTGATGCCTGTTATGTTTGTGCTGACCACGCCAGCGGTCAGGGTAGGCTTCAGCCGGAGCCTGCCATTGCCTTCCAGGATGATCGAGGCGCAGGCGTTGAAGTCAATATTGATGTCCACGGTCTGGCCCTCGCCCACGTGGATGGGCCCGCCGACGACCTGCCCTGGAGGAATCTTCAGGCCCGTATTGGCCTGGCTCGAGAGCTGAAGCTCTGAAGTATTGTTGTTACTGTCCACAACGCAATTGAATACCGGGCCGAGAGTGGCGCAGGCATTCGAGGCCGGGACTGCACTGGAGCTAGAATTGTTAGAAATCAGGAGGAGGCGGATCTGTTGGTAGTCGCCCGCAGGAAGGCTCGTATTGGAGCCGAGCTGCTTGAGCAGGCAAGCCGCGTTGGCCGGAAGGTTTAGCAAGTCTACCTGAACCGGCTGCGCATTCAACTCCGGAACGAGTTCCACCCAACCGGCGGAATTGTCGTCCGCCGTAGCACTGATGTGTGCCTGCACCGAGCGGATGGTGATAAACACACTCTTGAAATTGCCCGCCGGTGGCAAGCAACTCGGGGGATCACTGAGGCTCACGTTGACCGTAGCCATCCCGTTGTTAAATTGGCCCGTGATGGTTGTCTTGCCACACGTCACCAGGGTCAGACCCACCGCTACGAGGGCGGCAAGAACCGCCAAGGACACGTGGGAAGGAGAAGGTTGACGATTCGAACGAGCGCAGAATTCCATCCTCACACCTCCGCGGTCTCAGTTGTTAATGAATGGAGGCATCCCGAGGGCGGGGACGTCATTCGATGTTCCGAAGAGAGTATGAAAAGAGTGGGCCTGATAGTCAAGGAGGGGTCTCTTGCCGCCTTGCTTGCCCTAGTCCGTACAGTGTCTGCCGAATGCCCCTATATGCCTTAAATCTTGCCGAGCGTAGCGCGGATGCTTACAGGGACTACTATCCAATTCTGAAGCGATCCGGGGACGTCCCGTGCGGGCTACTCCTTCAGCGATACAGGATCGGACTCATTCTTCGGCGACTTCTTATCCAACAAGGAGACGAGTTGGCGGCCCGAAGCCGGGACGCCAACTTTGCCTTCGCGGACAATCTCCTTAGCACTGAGGCTTCGCCCATAGAGCTTTTTGTTCGCACTGCCGTCAGACCGGAGCGTCGATCCCTCGAGTGAGATACCTGCGAACAGGCCGCGTGAACGAGAATAGCTGAGGACCTCGGCCCTCATCACGATGTCGGTATCCGCCGCTGCTGTGCGTCCCTTGGGCCCGGCGGCTGCGGAGGCGTCCGCGCCAAGTTTCACTTTGCTGCTCAAAATTGAGTTCGCGCCTTTGGGATTCATGACCAAGAGTACGAAGTCCGTGGCCTGACCACCCAGCTGCAAGCCGATGTTTGCACCTTCGAGCGCGAACAGTGCGGGAGCGCTCCAATGTCCTGTAAAGTGCTGGCCAGTTC
>WNFP01000445.1_pt1 | contig 31079 bp, 30 predicted proteins | sample 5400201 | NCBI WGS metagenome assembly WNFP01 (sample SAMN13153355, study PRJNA577476) | soil metagenome | isolation source: 115 cm saprolite under Madrone tree | place: USA:California | collected 2016-06-14 | reverse complement strand
GATTTTTCGCGAGTCGCTCCATCGCCAGCTCGTAAGCCGATTTCATCGAAATTCTTTCTCTTCCTCTCAGTCTTACTCTTGCTCCTGTGCGCAATTGAATCAATCGTAAGATCGACCCGCTCCACGCCAAGGCAGCCGATTGAAACAATCAGCTGGGTCGCCCAGCTCCTTCCGTTTGCACTCAATATCAGTTCGCGGCATTTGTGTTGAAGGAGCTGCCCGCCGAAGGCGGGTCCGGCGACAATGAACATCCGGCTTCTCAGCATCGATTTCGACGGCACCCTCGTCTCGCGCGTGAGCGAACCGGTCCTGGACGGGCGCTGCATGGAATTGATCCGCGATTTGCAAAGCGGCGGCGTTCTTTTCTCGATTAATACCGGCCGTTCGGTCGATCTGCTCGAATCCGGTCTGACCGATTTCGAATTTCCGGTACGTCCCGATTTTATTTTAACGACCGAACGCGAAGTTTTCCGCCCGGGGAACAACGGCGAAAAATGGGAACCGTTCGGCGATTGGAACGAGCGCTGCGCCCGTGACCACGCCGAGTTGTTTTCGTCCGCCCAATCAATCATGGCCGAAGTCGTAGATTTCGTGACCCGGAAGACCAAAGCCCAGCTGATTTATCACTCCCAGGGACTGGAAGGCTTGCGAGCGGAGAGTGACCAGGAAATGGACCGCATCGTTGAATTCATCGAAGGGGGGCGCGCGAAAGAGCCGAAGTTCAATTATCAGCGCAACACGATTTATCTTCGATTTTGTCACGCCGATTATCACAAAGGCGCAGCGTTGGCGGAGCTGGCGCGTTTGATCGACATTCCGCGCGAGAACATTTTCGCGGCGGGCGATCATCACAACGACATCTCGATGCTCGACGGTCAGGTCGCGGCCATGCCGGCGTGTCCGGCAAACGCGATTGAAGAAGTAAAAGCGGCGGTGCGCGATGCAGGCGGCTATGTCGCCCAGCGCCAACACGGCGCCGGGGTGCGTGAAGCGTTGCAGTTTTTTGTCAACGGCAAATCGAACTGAGGTCGCTCGTTTTCATCACAGCCAAGGCGATCGGCGCGTCGGCCTCGATTTTGCCGGCAAAGCGATTCGTCATGTAAGTGAGCAGCAAGACCCAGAACGAAAGCGCCAGGCTGAACAGCGGAAATTGCAGCACGAGCGGTAATGAATAGATGATCGCCATCAAGGGTATCCAGACCGCCCAGGTCGCGAGCAACGTCGGAAAAATTTTGTCGCGATAATGCGGCCAGGTGAAGAGGTCGCGGAGCGGCTGCATTGAAATTCCGCTGTTCTTCCATTCGTAAGTAAGGACACCGAATGGCGCCGCAAAAAATACGTTGTAGCCAAACTGGTCGATACAGATTTTCCCGAGGACGACGGGCAGCGTCACGACGTCGCCTAACCAATGCGCTTCCGCACGGTAGAGTAAATCGACAAGCGATCCGTCGAAACCCCAAACTGGGATCGTAAAAGCGAGGTTGCGAAGATTCGCGCGCTGGGGGCGGCAGCGTTGAAAGAAAAGGATCAGAAAAATTTCCGGAAGTAACGCGCCGGCAAGAATGGAAGCGCCAATGACAAACAATAATCCGTGCGCGCGTTTGAATTCAGCCAGGTTGCGCAGCGCATCGGCGACTGAGGAGTTTGTGTAAAAAGCCACGGCCAGCGCAAGCATGATCGCCTGAATGATGAGCGCCGGTTTAGCGTTCGCCCGCGCCGCTTCCCATCCAATCATGAGCGGCGTTCGCGATTTCTGCATCGCGGCGGAGTTTGTCAATTCAGAACAGGACCCAAATCACCACTTGACGCTTGCGTTTGGACCCGCGCCAGCGCCCGGTTGGAGACGGCTTTCCTCGCTGGTTTTTTCGCCCGGGACTGGATCGCCACTGGCAGTCGAGCTAGTCGACGCGCAACCGCTGAACCCGCAAAGGGCGGCGATTAGAATGGCTAACATCAAAAGGTATTTCATTCGCCCAGAACCCTAATCGACGCCGGGTTTTTCTCCACAAAAAAATCGCAACGGCGATGAGATTGCTGGGAGCGACCAACATCGTAAAGTTCGCCGTGACCACGACCGCGAAAATCGACATCAAGTCGCTCCAGTTTCACGAACTCGTGGATAAGGTCCGCGAATTCGGTCAGCCGCTTTATCGGGCCCGCCAAATCGCAGACTGGCTCTACCAAAAGCGCGTGCAGTCGTTCGACGAAATGACCGACTTGCCGCAAGGGCTTCGAAAGCGGCTCGCCGAGCAGTTCGACTTCAGCAAGATCGACATCGTCCGCGTGCTCGGCTCCCGCGACACCACGCGTAAATTTTTGTTTCAATTGAGCGACTTCAACCTGATCGAGTCCGTTCTGATTCCGGCGTCGCCGGCGCTTTACGGGTCGCGCTCCGACCGCCGGACAATCTGCATTTCGACGCAAGTGGGTTGCGCTTATGGCTGCAAATTTTGCGCGAGTGGATTGGAAGGATTCAGTCGCAATCTGAGGCCGAACGAGATTGTCGATCAAATCATCGCGGTCGAGCGCGAGAACGGCGAAAAGATCGACAACATCGTGTTCATGGGAATGGGCGAGCCGCTGGCAAACTTCGACAATGTGATGCGCGCAATCCGAATCATCAACGCGCCATGGGGACTCGGCATCGGCGCGCGGCACATGACGGTTTCCACCAGTGGACTCGCGCCGCAGATCCGGAAGCTGGCCGATGAGCCTTTGCAAATCCGGCTCGCCATTTCGTTGCACGGCGCAACGGATGAAGCCCGCAGCCAAATCATGCCGATCAACCGCCGCTATAACATTGAGATCCTACTTTCGGCTTGCGATTACTACACGTCGCGGAAGAAGCAGCGACTGACTTTCGAATACATTTTAATCGCGGGCGTAAACGATTCCGATGAGCAAGCGCGCCTTCTTGCCGGCCACGCCAAGCGGCTTTCAGCCAAAGTGAATCTGATTCCGTACAACACCGTGCACGGCCTGCCCTGGTCGCGACCGTCGGAAGATCGACAGGAAAAATTCTTGTCGATCTTACGGGAGCGCGGAATTGCGGCGACGTTACGCCGGGAGAAAGGCCACGATATCGACGCGGCCTGCGGCCAATTGCGTCTCCAAACCAAGCGCGAGTTGCAGACAGCAAGTTCGTAAATCGCGGAAATTTTTTGCGCACCCGGCCAAGCTGGCGTTTAGTCCAATCATGTCCGACTTCGAGGGCGAACGGGAAGGAATCTGGGACGAATACGATTGGGAGCGCTTCCTCCAGCAACAGGACCAACGGACGGAAAAATACATGGAGCTGCTGGAGAAGTACATCGACGACCCACAGCGCGATGAAATTATCGCGCGGGAAATGGGTTGGACGCAGATTCTGGGAGACGGCGATTGGAGCGCCGAGGTTGACGCCCTTCTGGACGAAGATTGGCGTTTACAAGATCAGGAGACCTCGGACAGCGCTGAACAGCAGCTCAGCGAAAGCTTTGAGGACCATATTCTGTATCGCGCGGCCTTCGCCTTGACCGTTTGGATCGACAAACTCTTCGACCAAAACGCTTCCCTCCAAAACGAACCGGCGGCGATCAAGCTCGCGACCCACGCGGCGCTGGCGAGCGCGAAATTGGCGGCAGCATTGAGTGATGATGACGTGGACGAGCTCGGCATGACGATCGCCTACCTAAAACGCGCCCTGAAAGCGATCACGGTTTCGTTGGATTCAGCGTCCAAATTGCTCTCCGAGCAGCTGATCGGGGGCCGGCAGTATTCCGTTCTGCAGCAACGCCTTTTTCAGGTGCGTGATGGCATCATTACGCTGATGGGGGAATATCGCGGCGAATGGCGCCGCCGCTTCGGCTCCGAAGGCTTTCGGGGTTGAATGAAATAGCCGGCAGTTCCGTCGAAATATGCAAACGGAAACGACTCCGGCTCAAGCCGATGTGTCGGAACTGGACCTGGTGAGACAATGTCAAGCCGGCCAAACCGAAGCATTCGACCAGCTGGTAACCCGCTACCGGACAAGGGTATTCGCTATGATTTATAACATGGTCCATAACGAACAGGACGCTTGGGACCTGGCGCAGGAGAGCTTTATCAAAGCCTGGAAATCAATCGGGCGCTTCCGCGGGAAGTCGTCGTTTTACACTTGGATTTATCGAATCGTCATGAACGTGACCATCGATTGGCTGCGCAAACGGCAAATCAAAGCCGGCGGGGCCGAGTTCGATGACGCGATTCAGTTGAAAGAGATTGACCCAGCCTCAAAGACCGTGCCGAAAGCCGACCCGCTCCCCCACCAGCGAATGGAACAACACGAGATTCGGGCCCGGATCAACCACGCCATCTCGCAGCTCTCCCCTGAGCACCGCGCAGTAATTTTGATGAAAGAAATCGAAGAAATGCAGTATCACGAGATCGCCCAAAGCCTTGGCTGTTCCATCGGCACGGTGATGTCGCGCCTGTTTTATGCCCGTAAGAAGTTGCAGAATTCCCTGAGGGACGTTTATGAAAACGTTTGAAGAAAAATGGACTGCCTGGCTCGATGGACAATTGAGCGGCAAAGAATTGGCTGAATTCGAATCGTCGCTAGCGGATTTGGCGGCGGCCCAGGCCGAAAAACGCGATGCGCAAAAGCTCGGCGCCTTTTTGAAGGAACAACTTACTACTCAAGGAATGAGTAATGAGGAATTCTTCAGTCATCAATTACACGAACGGATCGCGCGTGAAAGCGAAGCTCGACCTCGTTCAACATCGACATGGTGGACGATTCCGCGCCTGGTTTGGTCAGGGGCAACCGCGCTTGCACTGTTTGTCATCACTACGGTTGTGCTCATGAGTCAGCATCAGCCGGGTGAACAGTCGGAATACCTCACCCAAATCTTGCAGTCGCGGGTGGACCCAGCGGCCAATCCGAACGCCACCATCTCGATTTTCGAAAGCAAAACCGACAACAAGGTCACCGTCCTGTGGACCGAGGGGTTGCAATCGCTGCCGGCCGACTACGCAGCAAAGTAAATCGACAATGCAGCTGAGGCCTTTGCTTCTCGCCGCCTTCCTGGTGTTGGCGTTAAGCGCGGTTTCGGCTGATGCGGCCCAGGCAGTTTGGAGTGGCCTGGTCATTGCGGAAAACGTTCCGCAACCCGCACCGATTCCCCCGGAGCTGACCGGGCTTGAGCAAACGTTAAAAGATCTTTTTGGTTACAATCAGTTCGAGGTCATTGGCCAGTCGAGCAAGACGCTCAAGACCGGCCAGGAAGATTGGCTCGCGAACAGCAAATATTTCGGGCTGCATGTCGATGCTCGCGGCGAAAATGATTCCGGTTACTCATTGAATCTCAAGCTTTACAAGGAAAGCGATGTCCTGCTCGAGACGGACGCGAACCTCAGCAAAAGCAGCCCGCTCGTCATCAAGGGGCCGCAGGTCGGCAGCGGACAGTTGTTGCTCGTATTGGTCGTAAAGGACGACGAGCAGGCCCATCGCCGCCGTCATGCGGAGCCAGCCAACCCGATCACGACTGCGTGGCAGCGTCTGCGTCGCGCCATTCACAACGTGCTCCCGTAATCCTTACCGCGTCCGCATGACGGGTGCAGCTGGCGGTTGAACCGCTACTTGATTTCGGTTAAGGGCAGCAATGCGCGTTCTGGTGGCCTCGACCGTTTTGTTTGCGCTCCTGACGACAATGGATGCAGAAAATCCGTACGAATTCGCGAGCACCCCCGGTAAATTGCCAAAGCAAGTTGTTCCGCTCGAATATTCGGTTCGAATCGTTCCGGACCTCGCCAAACTTACTTTCGCCGGCAGCGAAGGAATCAAGGTCAAGGCGACCCCGTCGATTCGCGAGCTCGTGCTCAATTCGGCCGAACTGGAAATTGCGAAAGCTTCGGTCGATGGAATTCACTTATCGCCAGACGCGATCAAGCTCGATCCAAACAACGAGCTGCTGACGATCGCTCTGCCTAACGAATTACCGGCCGGCGAGCACACAATTGCGCTCGAGTTCAGTGGAAAGATTACTCCAAAAGGCCGCGGCCTTTATTACATGCCCTACCAGGAGCAAGGCACCGGCGCAAAAAAAGTCGCGCTCGGCACCCAATTCGAACCAAGCGACGCCCGACGCTTTTTTCCGTGCTGGGACGAACCGAGTTTTCGCGCGCGTTTCCAACTGACGGCCGTGGTCCCGGGAGATTGGCTGGCCGTTTCGAACATGCCAATCGAATCCGAGCGTAAGATCGACATCGGCAAGGAAGTGCGTTTTCAAGCAACCCCGTCGATGTCGAGTTACTTGAACGTGTTCGTCGCGGGCGAACTCGATCTTATCGAAACGAAAGTCGCCGGGACGCAAATCCGGCTGATTGCGACTAAGGGAAAAACGGAATGGGGCCGATATGCGCTCGAGAGCACGGCGCAGATCCTCCAGTATTACAACGATTACTTTGGCGTTTCCTATCCGCTTCCAAAATTAGATCAGATCGCCATTCCGGGCGGTTTCGGCGGCGCGATGGAAAATTGGGGCGGCATCACTTACTACGAATCGGCGCTTCTATTCGATCCGAAGAAATCGTCCGCGGCGACGCGCCAACGCATTTACGAAGTGATCGCGCACGAAACGGCGCACCAATGGTTCGGCGATCTCGTGACCATGGCCTGGTGGGACAATCTTTGGTTGAACGAGGGATTCGCCTCCTGGATGGGCAGCAAATGTACCGCGCATTTCAATCCCGACTGGGAAGTTTGGCTGGCCAGAAATATTCAGCGCGACCCAACGCGTCGCACCGGAATTGCCAAGGAAGTCGCGATGGAAGGTGACGCAAGATCGACAACGCATGCCATCCAACAGCCGGTCGCGAACGAAGCCGAAGCCAATAGTGCGTTTGATGATATCACGTATCGAAAAGGACAAAGTTTTTTGCGGATGCTGGAAAGTTTTCTTGGTGAGGCCACGTTTCGCGACGGCATTCGGCGCTACATCGCGGCGCACAAATATTCAAACTCGACCACGGCGGACTTGTGGAATGCTTTGAGCGAATCTTCGGGCAAACCGGTCGGCGAAATCGCCGCGGCTTGGACCGAACAGCCGGGGTTTCCGGTTGTAATAATGAAGCGCGAAGGCGAAAAGATTTCCCTGAGCCAGGAGCGGTTCACCATCAATTTCCAGGACGCGCCGGCGCTGGAATGGAAGATTCCCCTCACCTACTTCTTCGTCGGCGACAACAAGATTGAGAGCCGCTTGATGACCGGCAAGATCGAGAATCTGCCAAACGTTGCGACTGATCGCGTGATCAAGTTGAACGCGAACGGCGCGGGAAATTATCGCGTCCAGTATGACGAATCGTCCTGGAAAGCGCTGCTTGGTGCGCTGCCGAAGTTAAGTCTGGAAGATCGCGTCAATTTGCTGAGCGATTCGTGGGCGTTAGTGCAGGCGAACCGGGCTGATGCTTCACTCTATTTAGAGCTAATCGGGAAATTGCCGCGCAGTCATGAGCTGGCCGAGCGCGATCAGATTGTTAACGCCTTCGATTATATTAACCGATTACTGCTCGGCGATCCGGTCCGCGAAAAATTTCAGGCCTACGCGCGCTCGATCTTGCGACCTACGTTCGACGAACTTGGCTGGGATCCAAAGAAAAACGAAATTTCTCGCGATTCACTCCTCCGCGCGAGCTTGATCGTAGCGCTCGGCGATTTGAATGATCAGGAAATCATCGCCAGTTGTAAGAAGCGTTTTGAAAAGTTCGTTGTCGACCCGGCGTCGCTCGCGCCCGACCTCCGCGCGTCGGTTTGCTTTGTAGTTGGACAAAACAGTGACGAAGCGACTTGGAACAAGTTGCACGACCTTGGACTGAAGACGACCAGCATCGAGGAGAAACAAAATTATTACGATGCGTTAGCGGCGGCGCGCGATTTGAAGCTCGCCACAAAAGCACTCCAAATCTCTTTGACCGACGAATTGCCAACCAGCCGCGCGCTTCACCTGGTCGGTAAAGTCGAGCGCTATAATGGGGATCCCGATCTCGCCTGGGATTTCGCCAAAACAAATATGAAGGCTCTCCTCGAGAAAACCGACGCACTCGGCGCCAATACTTTCGCACCGAGCTTGTTCGTTTTCTTTTCCGAAAAATCGCGCGCCGATGAATTGAAAACCTACGCAAAATCGAATTTGCCGGCCACGAGCGCCAAAGAAGTCACCAAAGCGGTCGACGAAGTTGAGTTCCGCGCCGAATTCAAACAGCGCCTCGCGCCGCAATTAACGGCTTGGATTACCAAACAAAAACTCTAGCTTCTGTCCTTCGCCTCTCCCTTTCGAAAAGGGAGAGGATTACTTGTCGCGCCGAAGCGCAGCGGAGGAGGAAGGTGAGGGATTAGTTCGACTCCTCACCCTCGCCCTCTCCTCGAGCGAAGAGGGGAAGGAAACATACGCGCAGCGCTCTTAGGTTATAAATTCGATTGGGACTGATCTTGTTCGGGGGTGATCAAGAGCCGCATCGGGATCATGGATGATTCGTGAAATCCGTGGCGCCGGAAAAACTCCTGGGCCACGTTTTCCGGCCGGTCGGTCAACAAAGTGATCCGGAGAAAATTTTTCTGGCGCGCGAACTCGATTGCGTGATTGAGCAACTTCGCACCGTATCCGTGGCCCTGGTATTGTTTATGGACCACCAAATCTTCCAGTAGAATTACAAAACCGCCCTCCGCGGTGCTGATCGTGAAGAGCAGGTTGATCATGCCCACAATGACACCATCACGGCGCAGCACGAACACGCGTCCGCGGCTTGGTTGTTCGAAAATCAATCGCAAACCACGCAGCTGTTTCTCCTTGTCCGGGCGAAAATCGCCCTCCTGGGCGAACAGTCCTCCGAGCATCTCGGACAACTCGTCCAAATCCGCCTCGGTAGCCGGCTCAATGACGACTTTCTCGCTCACCGTTTGCATTGCTTATTCCAGAAATTAAGCGGGCTGGCAACCCGCGAATCGAAGATCGACATCCGGTGCCCGACTAAATTGACAATGCCCTGCCCCATCCTAATGTAACCGTTCCCAATTCGCGCCGAGCTTATTTTTCGGCCCTATGAAACGCACTTTTCAGCCATCTAAGCGAACGCGCAAGCGCCAGCACGGTTTTCGGGCGCGGATGCGGACAAAGGGTGGACGCGCCACACTCGCGCGTCGTCGCCAGCGGGGACGCAAACGTTTGTTGCCGAAAGGCGTCGATCGCCACTTCGCGCGCCACACTCAGGCTTGAGCCTGCGCGGCAAATCAATTTCAGGAGCGCCAGTCCGGCTCGGACTTTTTGTGGCAATCGGAAATCGGCAATCTACAATTTACAATTGCAGCGGCACCGTTAGCTCAATTGGCAGAGCAGCTGACTCTTAATCAGCGGGTTATAGGTTCAAGTCCTATACGGTGCACTTTTTTCCGTCCACAGATTTTCAGAGCCCTAATGCCCTCGCAGATTTTTTTTGGACAGAATTAACAGAATTCGGAGGAATGAACGCTCGACGTAAACTTCCTCTTTTGGAAATGATTTTTAGTTCGGGTTTCGCAAAAATCGGGCTAATCCTGTCTAGCGTGATTCTCTGATAATCTGCGTAAATCTGTGGAGACCACCGTCTTGAAGTTCGGCTGTTCGCATCCGCAGATTTTCGGAACCCTAATTGACTCGCTCGCTCCCGCTCTCTCGGCCTTCCGGCCCGCCCGTCTATGTCGCTCGCGTCCCTGAGGCTCCATTCCCTCGCAGATTTTGTCGGGACAGGCGGATCGGATCTCCTGAGTCTCTTAAAAATTGGGCTAATCCTGTCTAGCTGATCCTCTGATAATCTGCGTAAATCTGCGTAATCTGTGGACCGATGAAAGTTTCAGTCGTCATTCCCGTTTTTAATGAACGCGACACGATCGAGCAGGTCGTGAGCGCGGTGCGCGCGGCCCCGGTGGAAAACATTGAAATCATCGTCGTGGACGACGCGTCCACCGACGGCACTCAGGACGTGCTGAAAGACAAAATTTCGACGATGGCCGACCAAATTATTTATCAGCCGCGCAACTGCGGCAAAGGCGCGGCGTTGCGGGCCGGGTTCGCCGCCGCCACCGGCGATGTCATTTTGGTCCAGGACGCCGATCTCGAATATAACCCGAGCGATTATCCCACTTTGCTCGAGCCGATTCTTTCCGGAAAAGCCGACGCCGTGTTCGGCTCACGTTTCATGGGCGGCCGGCCTCATCGCGTTCTTTATTTTTGGCACATGGTCGGAAACAGATTTCTCACGCTGCTCTCGAACATGTTTACAAACTTGAACCTGACCGATTTGGAAACGTGCTACAAAGCGTTCCGCGCGCCGCTGCTGAAAAATCTGAACCTGCGCGAAAATCGATTCGGGTTCGAGCCGGAAGTCACGGCCAAGCTGGCCAAGGCCAGATGTCGCATTTACGAAGTCGGCATTTCCTACAACGGTCGCACCTACAGCGAAGGGAAAAAAGTGAATTGGAAAGACGGCTTCCACGCCATCTACGCGATCGTGCGTTACAATTTGTTTTCCTGATCGCGATTCGTGAACGTGGCCGCGCGGCCGCCAAAATTGCCGCCGCCACAGCCGTCGATCATTCCGAGCGACGCACGGTTCTAATCATTTACCGCCGCCGCTTTTCGTCGTCGAGATAACCTGCGCCGAGCGCGAGCCCGACACAGAAGAGCGCAGCCGCGGTCGCGAACGGGACCAGATCGAGCGGCGCCGGTGGAAGATCGACAATTCCGTTCTCGTCTGTCCGCGCCGGCTGTTTGACATAACGGCCGCGTCGCGGAGCACGAAACCGTTTCGCGAAGTCTTCAAGACGTTCCGGCAAATCGGAATCGGAGCTTGGCACGCCGTGACCGCAGCCGACGACATTCGGTCGCAAGGTTGCCAATTCTCGGGCCGACGCGCATGCCGCCTGCCAATCAATTATGAATGGCGCCGGCGGGCGCGAGAGCTGGCGCCGTCCTGTCAGTAATCCGCTCCACGAATCCATATTGACGGTCGCAAAGGCATCGCCAGCCAAAAGAACACGATCCGAATCCCGAAAGAATGAAACGTGACCCGGAGAATGTCCGGGCGTAAAGAACCATACCCAATTTGGGGCGCCCGGGACCTTGGGGGTCCGCAACTCACGCAGTCGCGCACCGAGATTGCGCGAAAGCCGCGGAAAAAAACGCGAGAGAAATGCGAGCGCGCCGCCAACTGTCGGATCGGGTGGCGGATAAGGCGATCTGCCAATCAAAAAAGGAATCTCAAGACGGTGCGCGTAAATTGAGACGTCCCACATTTCGGCCAGCGCCAGGGCCGAGCCGGCGTGATCGATGCGGCCGTGTGTCAACACAATCGCTTCCGGCCGTGAACCGGCGCCGAATCGCGCCTCGGCTGCGGCAAAAATTTCTGCCGCCCATCCTGGCAATCCCGCATCAATCAGGACCCATTTGCTGCCGGGACGACCGACGAAATAAACATTCGCAAAACTCACCGGAAGCCAGCCCACGTCCGGCGCGATTCGAGTGATTAATCTGCTCGGCATTGTTAAATCAGCCAGCCTCGATCTTGTTTGCGAGCGCTCCAATAGTGGCATCCCCTAACCTTTCTCCTCTTCCCTTGTAAAGGGGAGAAGGCGTTGCTGAGGAGTCGTTCCATTTTCAGTCGTTAGGCGGAATCGTCAGGGTCAGGCCCGCTTTCAAATTTTCCGGGTCATCGATCTTTTTCTCGTTGGCATCGCGGATTTCTCGCCAACGCTTCGATGTTTTGTAAAACTTGCGCGAAATGGAAGTCAGGGTATCGCCTTCTTTCACCGTGTAAGTGTGCGATCCAGTTTTCTTCGACTCCGCTTTTTCCTTCTCACCATGACGCGACGATGATTTGTCCGCGGCGGGACGCGGCTTCGCTGGCCCGGCGTCAATTTCCCTGTGCAAATTTAGATTTTCATTTCGCAATCGAGAGGCTTCCGCCCGCGTTACCACAGAGTCGCCCGACAAACTTGTCCCGAGTGCAACTTCATCGCGTTTCATGAAATCCTTGACCTCGACCGCGTGCGACCCGTTTGGATCGAGCACCAGGTAACGTTTGAAATGATGAAGTGCGTGCAGCGGATCGTTCATCTTGTCGTCGTAAAGGAGCGCGAGTTTGAAATGCACTTCGGCGGACTGCGGCGTGCCGTCGAGCGCCGCTTCGTAGAGATTAATCGCCCAGAGATAATCGCCTTGGGCCGCCTTCCAATCCGCTTCTTTGACCAACCGCGTGTTCCGCGAGGTCACCATCCGGTCACACCCGCTGACTAGCACTAAAATCGAAAGCGAAGCAGTAAAAATGTGAAAGCGAAGGTTGTCAGCGCGCATTTATCGTGATCAACGTCCTTAATCGTGCAACCGAGTCGAGCGCAAATTTTTTTCGCGACCGTGATGCTTTTTGCGCCGCTGACGTCGATCTTCGCCGAGCTGACGGTCGGCGAAAGCTATCGAATCAACCTTCCAGATGTCGATGGAAACACTTTCTCGACCGCCGACGGCCGCATCACGACTGTTGTTTTGATCAGCGAGTCGAACATCGATAAAGCGCGCGCGGTGGGAGATCGAACGCCGGATTTTTGTCTCGCCAATCCAACTTATCGGATGATCACCGTTTTGGCGTTTGAAAAGAAACACAGCAAACCGATCCGCATGATTCTGACTTCATTAATGCGGCGGCGCGTCGATTCTGAAGCGCGCCAGCTTCAAACGCGCTACGATCGACTCAGGATTACGCGAAAAGCCCGTCAGGACGTTTTCGCGGTGCCCGATTTCGATGGCGCTGTCACGACCCAATTTGGCGCTCAGCCAACTGCCGCGCTCTTTCATGTGTTTATTTTCGGTAGAAAAGGAGAACTCCTAAAACAATGGAGCGATGTCCCATCCGTTGAAGAGTTGGTCGCCGCCTTAAAACAAAATTAATACTTCGGGACGTCTGGGTCGATTTCGTCCGACCATTTGGCGATTCCGCCTTCGAGATTAAATACGTTTTCGAAACCCGCTTCACGTAACAAGCGCACCGCCTGCGCGCTACGCATTCCGCTGTGACAATGCACAATCGTCAAGCGATCGCGGTCCAATTCGTTCAACCGATCGGACAATTCCCCGAGCGGAATCAACCGCGCGCTGTCGATGTTTGCGATTTCGTGTTCGAACGGTTCCCGCACATCGACAAGCTGAACTGGCTGACGCGCGTCCAGCTTTTCCTTTAATTCGCGCACCGAAACCGTCGGGACGTTCGTTGCAACGCCGCAGAATTGCTCGTAATCGATCGGTTCGGTTATCGTCGGCGAATCGCCACAGACTGGACATTGTGGATCGCGCCGGAGATTGAATTCGCGAAATTTCATTTTTAGCGCGTCAAAATAGAGAAGCCGGCCAACCAGCGGTTCGCCCACGCCCAAAATCAATTTGATCGCTTCGTTTGCCTGAATCGTTCCAATGATTCCTGGAAGCACGCCGAGCACACCTGCTTGCGCGCAATTCGGAACCGAGCCTGGCGGCGGCGGCTCGGGAAATAAGCAGCGATAACATGGTCCGCCGAGATGCGGCGCAAACACAGTCGTCTGACCGTCGAAGCGAAAAACCGATCCGTAAACGTTTGGCTTCTTCGCGAAAACACAGACGTCGTTCGACAAATAGCGGGTTGGAAAATTATCCGAGCCGTCTACGACCACGTCGTAATCCGAGACAATCTCGAGCGCATTCTTGCTCGTGAACCGGCATTCGTGCGCCTCGATCTTGATGTTCGGGTTCGCGTCGCGCAAACGATCGCGCGCCGAATCCAACTTTTTCCGGCCGACGTCTTTGGTGCCGTGCAAAATCTGCCGCTGCAAATTGCTAAGATCGACATCGTCGAAATCGACGAGGCCAAGTTTTCCGATGCCGGCCGCAGCAAGATAAAGTGCGGCCGGCGATCCGAGCCCTCCCGCGCCGATGCACAAAACGCGGGCGGCGTTCAAACGTCGTTGTCCTTCGGCGCCAACTTCCGGCATGATCATGTGCCGCGAATAGCGCAACTGTTCGTCCCGAGTCATTTGGTTTTGATCAAGTCCCAGTTGATACCAACGATCCGCTTATTCTCGAATCGCTTCAATGACTTCGGGAAGATGAGGTAGCTCGCACCTTTGTGTTCTTTAAATCGAACCATCCCGAATTCGCTGCCAGCTTCACTTTTCTGAATCGTCATCACGCGATTGTTTTTGATTTCCGATTGCAGATGTCGATCTTGCGCCGGCTTCTGCCAAAGCGTGTAAACGTCCGGCTTACCCGCTTTCTCGAGGACCTGCGCAAAGCGCGCGGTTTTGACTTTAAGCAGTTTCACAAAAAATCCGCCAGAGAACTACGGCAAGGAGGATCAAACTACCGTTGCTGCATTCCTGCCCTGGCGGGTTTCGTCAGTCCTCAATCCGTAGCCCCTGACGGAACCGAAACTTACCGCAAGGCTTGCCCTGAGCAACAGCTTGCCCTGAGCGAAGCGGGAATGGGTCGAATGGATCGACATCGTGCAATGGAGTTTTTATGATCGCACTGTGAAACGGCTGGCGCTTCTAATCCTGGCGGCATCGCAATGCGCGTGCACCACTCTCGCGAACCGGCGCGATCTTTATAGTCCGGAACCGGCGCCCGATTCGCAGGAAGCGATCCGGCAGATAACAGCAAGGCGGCAGAGCCAACAAACTCCTGCGCCAAAGCCGCAATTCCGTTGAGCGTGCTGAATCGAGCAGTCCAACGCAGTCCGGCTCGGACCTCGATGAGAATCTTGGCGGCGAAGCCGCATTATTTTTGGCATCGCCCGCAGAGCGGCCGATCCACCTGTGGGTTCGCCCCTACGGGTTAACCGAACGGCAGATTGGCTTTTACTCGCGCCTCGTCCGTTTTGTCCACCCGCGCCATTTTGCCGAGGTGCCGTTTGCGTTTCGCGTTTTTGGCGGAAAGCAAATGACGCCGGGACGATTGGGCGCGCAAAACTTTGCCGCGAGCGGTGATCTTGAACCGCTTCGCAACTGCTTTGCGAGTTTTGCTGCGGGAAATTGGCTTCGGCATGAGGCGCGAAAGATAGTGGCCGCCGAAGCAATCACAAATTCTTTTTGCTTTCTCTCCCAGGATAGGCGGGCGGCAAAGTTCTAAATCCCGACGACCAAGCTCCAAAGAAATTCCACCTCTCAAATTCCAAAAGGAAAAACGGACCACGTTTCTTTGTTTGGATATTGAAGTTTGGAATTTGGAGCTTTCATCCAGTCGTGTTGCTGCAAGATTGTCGCGTGGAAAATGGGCCGACAGAGAAACCGCGTGTCGTGATTATCGGCGCTGGATTCGGCGGACTCGAGGCGGCCAAGAAACTCGCCGGTGAAACGGTCCGCGTCACGGTGGTCGACCGGACGAATTACCATTTGTTTCAACCGTTGCTCTATCAGGTCGCAACCGCGGCGCTTTCCCCGGCCGACATCGCCGCGCCGGTGCGGGCGATTTTAAGCAAATCCAAAAACATGGAGGTGATCCTCGCCGAAGTAGAATCGATCGACGTGAACGCGAAGAAAGTGAGGATGGTCGTTGAGGAGCTCGATTACGATTATCTCATTGTCGCGACCGGCGCGCGGCATTCCTATTTCGGACATCCAGAGTGGGAAAAACTCGCTCCCGGCCTGAAGAGTTTGGAAGACGCGGTGGAAATTCGGCGCCGCATTTTACTGGCGTTCGAATATGCGGAGAGAGTTTCTGACGAAGCCGCGCGTAAAGCCGCGATGACGTTTGTCGTCGTTGGTGGAGGACCGACCGGCGTCGAAATGGCGGGCGCCATCGCCGAAATTGCGCGCTATACACTGGCGAAAGATTTCCGTCACATCGATCCGTCGCAAGCGCGCGTGATTCTGGTCGAAGCCGACCCGTGGGTGCTGGCCGCGTTTCCGGACGATTTGCAGATCAGCGCCAGGAAACAACTTGTCGATCTTGGAGTAGAAGTGCGCACCGGCATTCACGCGACCAATCTTTCGGAGGAAGGTTTGCAAGTCGGTGACGAATTCATCCCCTGTCGAGTAAGAATCTGGGCAGCCGGTAACAACGCGTCATTCGTCGGTCATTCACTCGGCGCACCCATCGATCGCGTCGGTCGCGTGATCGTGAACAAAGATCTGACCATTCCTGATCATCCAGAAGTGCAGGTGATCGGCGACCTGGCGAATTTTTCGCACCAAACTGGTCAGCCATTGCCGGGTGTCTCGCCGGTTGCGATGCAACAAGGACGTCATGCAGCGCACAACATTCTGGCGATGATCGACGGCCGAAAGCCGCAACGGTTCTGGTATTTCGACAAAGGCAGCATGGCGACGATCGGCCGCAACAAAGCCGTTGCTGATCTTAAATTGATCCATCTCAGCGGAATTCCGGCCTGGCTGGCGTGGTTATTTGTCCACATCATTTTTCTGGTCGGTTTCCGCAATCGCCTCGCGGTGCTTTTTCAATGGGCCTGGGCTTATTTCAGCTTCAACAAGGGCGCGCGGCTCATTACACGGAATTTTCAATCGGAGCAGCGCCCTCCAATATGATTACCACAGACAACACAGAGTTCGCAGAGTTCAGACATCTCAAGATATCTTTTCTCCGCAGCCTCGGCGATCTCCGCGGTTAAGTTCCGATGGGATTACGAATTGGGCTCGTCGGTTCGGGAGCGATTGGGACGTACTACGGGGCGAAGCTCGCCCATGCCGGAAGCGATGTCCACTTTCTGATGCGCGGCGATTTGGGCGAAGTCCTGCGCAACGGCATTTTCGTTCGTGGCGAAGGCGAGAATTTTCGAGTCGCGCCGATCAATTGCTACAATTCGACCAAAGAAATTGGTCCGTGCGATTTGGTGATCGTCGCGGTTAAGGCGACTTCCAATTCCGATCTTGTCGATCTTGTTCCACCGCTGCTGCACGAACAAACGATGTTGCTGACTTTGCAGAATGGTTTGGGGAACGAGGAATTTCTAGCCAACCATTTTGGCGCGGAACGAGTACTTGGCGGCCTTTGCTTCATCGCCCTAAATCGGTCCTCGAGAACAGAGATCGAGCGTTACGCGTACGGGCACATCGTTCTGGGTGAATTCGATCGGCCATCACAACCGCGCACGCACAGAGTCGCGGCTGAATTTACTCGCGCGGCCGTGACTTGTACCGTTGTGGACGATCTCGCGCTCGAGCGTTGGCGTAAATTAATCTGGAACATTCCGCTCAACGGATTGTCGATCTTAGGGGGCGGAATCGACACCGCCGCAATCATTGGCGACAAAGATTTGCGACAGGCGATGCTCGCATTGATGGACGAAGTGATCGCCGCAGCCCAAAAATGCGGCCACCCGCTTCCGAGTGATGCCTGGCGTGAACACGTGAAGCGCACGGAAACGATGGGCGCCTACAAACCTTCGACGCTGCAGGATTGGGAAGCGGGACGCCCTTTGGAGATCGAGCCGATTTGGGGTGAGCCGTTGCGCCGTGCGGTTGCCGCCGGCGGGCAGATGCCGAGAACGGAAATGATCTACGCGGTGCTCAAGAAACTCGATCACAACCGGGCCGGAGCGAAAAACTCGACCGGTTTAACCGGTCAAGTTCAGACAAGCCAATGCGAGAAGCGATAGCGCCGATTCCTGAAATCACGGTGCGCAATCTCCAGCGCAAAGTGCCAGTGGACGTTGTCGATCTTGAGATGTTCGCGCGAAAGGCTGCGGAGCTTTGTCTTCGTTTGCCCCGCAGGAAAAAGACCGATCTTGCCCAGCTGCGCGAGATTTCGGTTTTGATTGTCTCAGATCGGAAGATCGCGTCGTTGCATCGACAATTCATGAATGAATCGGGACCAACGGACGTAATCACCTTCCAGCACGGCGAGATTTTCGTCGGCGTGGAAAGCGCTCGACGCAACGCCCGACGATTCGGAAATGCTTTCGAGCGGGAGTTGCGCTTGTACGTAGTCCACGGGTTGCTCCATTTACACGGCTTCGACGATCGCAATGCCGCGAGCGCGCGAAGAATGCGGGTCGTTCAACGCAAAATTCTTGCAACTGCAACAGTTTGAACTGCGGGGACAGTGTGATAGCATTTTTCATGAGCGCGGTCAGCGCCGTGCAGCTCGAAAAAGGATCTACGTCCACGGTGGAAGCCCCGGTCAGGGAAAAGGAAACGCAAGGCGAAGAAGAACTCGATGTGCCGTGGCAGGTCGTGGTGCACAACGATCCGGTTAATCTCATGAGTTACGTGACGATGGTGTTTCAGCGCGTGTTCGGTTATCCGCGCGAAAAAGCGGAGCTTCACATGCTGGAGGTGCATCACAAAGGCCGTTCGATTTTATGGAGCGGTGTGCGCGAACCCGCTGAGTTTTATGTGCAGCAGCTTCACGGTTATCTCCTGCTCGCCACCCTGGAGAAAGTCGTTTGATATGGAAATCTGCCGTCAGGACGATGCGTTGCAGATTTCGGATCTCGATCCGTTTCTAGCAGAACTCCTGCGACAAATTCCCCAGAGCACGAGTCCCGACGGCGCGCCGGCTGCCGAAGCACGTTTGTTTAGCCGGCCGTCGGCAGAAAAGGAAATCTGCGCGGAATGGAAAAATTACGTCGAACCGGAATTGCGGCGGCTTTTTCGCACCGCAACCGAAACAGTGGCCGCCGATCTGACCCAGCTGAATGGAAACGAGAAATCATTGCGAAACCGCACGCTACGCATCCCCGTCGAGCACGCCGAAGCCTGGCTGAACACGCTTAATCAGGCGCGATTGGTGATTGCCGCTAAATACAATTTTTCGGAAGAGGAGTTAAACGACCACGATCGCTCGCCAATCGGTTCGCGTCGGGACCTCGGATTGTTTCAGGTGAATTTCTACGGATTTCTCCAGGAATTTATTTTGCGCGAGTTGGGCGGTCAGGTCGGGTCTGAGCCCGATTGATTCTTGTTGCGCTCGCCCACCATCGACATCAACCGGTCCTTGATCGCGGTGGAGGCCTTGGCTGGCTTGAGACTGAGCGCGAAAGCTTCGTGCAAGCTGTGGCACTCATTAATGAAGTCCTCGGCGGCAGAGCCGTATTGTTTACGCGCAGCCTCGAACTCCTGCAGTTCTTCCGGTTCCAACGCTCCAATCACGTAGAGCCGCGCACAATTCTGGAATTCCTCAAAGCTCATCTTTCAACTCCTTCAAACCGTCATAGATTTTTTTCAAACCCAACTCAAGCCGGGTTTTTACTGTCCCCAAGGGTATATTCGTATTAGAAGCGATTTCGCGCTGGCTCATCCCCTGAAAAAATGCAAGTTCGATGACCCGCTGCTGGGCCTCGGGGAGAGAATTGATCACTTTTGCCATCAAGACCCGGGTATCTCTTGCTCGAATCGCGTTCTCAGTGACATTTTGCACCCAGGCAAGCGGTTGCTGCTCAGGCTCCGCTTGGAGGCGTCCCTCGGCCCGGGCGTAGGCCTGCCTTTTCCTGAGGGCGTCGATGGCTCTCCGGCGTGTCAATGTCACCATCCAGCCGAGTGGCTTTCCTTTTTGAGCCGAGAAGTTCTTCGCCTGATTCCAGATTTCCATGAACACTTCCTGGAGGAGGTCGTCCGCTCCGGTCTCGTCGTGAATGATTCGCAAAATCAGCGCCTTCACGACTCCGTTGTAGCGGTCGTAGAGCTCCGAAAGCGCCTCTGCGTCCCCAGACTGAATGCCCAACATAAGATCGACATCGCTAGGCACACCCGGTTCAAGTTCTACCGCACCTGCAATTGGCTTTGCGGAAGTTTGCACCGCCAGATTCGAAGCAGCAGCGTGGAGGCTTGGATCGACCGCCGACGACATTCTCAAGTTTTAGTTCGAGCCGTAACCCGCGTCCAACGATTTTCCGCCGCGGACTCGGTTCGCGATAAGCCCTGACCGGCGCGCGACCAGCCAAATACGATTCGCGCGCAACCCGGCTCGCGGTAATCCGCGTCAAAGCCAAACAGAAGAAATCCCATGAAAATTATCATCTCTTTTCTCGCAACCACCTTCCTCGCGGCAATCACTTTTGCGCAGGAAGAATCAGCATCGCCGGCAGAATCGACGACGCCAACAACCGAAGAGAAAGCGTCGGCCACAGTCGAGGAAACGCCAGCGTCGAAACCAGCGGAAGCCACCGCTCCCGCGGCGGAAAGGAAAGCAGAGCCCGGAACCTCGCCGACAGCTCCGAAGAAGGAAGCCACAATCACGACGGCCACAAAACCAGCTGCACCAACAACGGCCGCTGCTCCAAGCGGAAAGAAAATGAGTGTCAAGGAGATGGAAGAAAAGTGGGAAGCTTCGATTCCCAGCCACGACTTTTCGACAGTCCAGGGGTTCGTTTCCTCCGATTTCGTCGGCATATCTTCACAAGGTAAGTTTGTGGATAAATCCAGCATGCTGGCAGACTTCAAAAAGGACACCGACACCTACACGTTGGCGAAAAACGAAAAACTGAACGTTAAGGCTTTCGGTCCAAATGTTATGGTTGTGACCGGCCGCGCCCGGGAAAAGGGAACAGCCAAAGACGGCAAAGCGTTCGACCGAACCTTTCTTTTTACCGATACCTGGATGAACCGCGGCGGCCAATGGCAATGCATCGCAGATCACCAAAGTTAAGGGCTAGCCAGGATTTAGTTTACTCTCAGAGCGGCCACGGCAACGTGGCCGCTTTTTTTTGCGCCGGCCCCTCCGTGAGATGTTGATCTTGAGGAACAAGCTAACGGATCATTGCGCGGCGTGCTTTGTGCGGCAAAGGTTACTTGCATGCCGGGGAGCACTAAAGAATCAGTAACCGACCCGCTTTGGTACAAAGACGCCGTCGTCTACGAGCTGCATGTCAAAACTTTTCATGACAGCGATGGTGACGGCATGGGCGATTTTCGCGGCTTGATTCAAAAGCTCGATTATCTCCACGAGCTTGGCATCACGGCCATTTGGTTGTTGCCGTTTTATCCTTCGCCATTGCGCGACGACGGCTACGACATCGCCGATTATTTCGACGTTAATCCGAACTACGGAACGCTCGACGATTTCCGCGCGTTTCTCGACGCAGCTCATAAGCGTGGACTGCGCGTCATCACCGAGTTAGTGATTAATCACACCTCGGATCAAAATTCGTGGTTCCAAAAATCGCGGCGCGCGCCACTCGGTTCGCCCGAGCGCGAATTTTACGTTTGGAGCGATACGCCGGAAAAATATTCCGACGCACGCATCATCTTCAAAGATTTCGAAACGTCGAACTGGTCGTGGGACCCGCTGGCCAAGGCTTATTACTGGCATCGCTTCTACGCGCACCAGCCCGATTTGAACTTCGACAATCCGGCGGTGCACGAAGCGGTCGAAAAGGTTTGCGACTTCTGGCTCGCCATGGGCGTCGACGGAGTGCGGCTCGATGCCGTCCCCTACCTTTACGAGCGCGAAGGTACGAGCTGCGAAAATCTACCCGAAACCCACGTCTATTTGAAAAAGCTGCGCGCGCACGTCGATCAAAAGTTTCCCGGCCGAATGTTGCTCGCCGAAGCGAACCAGTGGCCGGAGGATGCGGTCGCCTATTTCGGCAGCGGCGATGAATCGCACATGAGTTTTCATTTCCCGCTCATGCCGCGCATGTTCATGGCCCTGCAAATGGAGGACCGGTTTCCGATCATCGATATTCTCGATCAAACGCCGCCGATTCCGGATAACTGCCAGTGGGCGATGTTCCTCCGCAACCACGACGAGCTTACGCTCGAAATGGTCACGGACGAGGAGCGCGATTATATGTGGCGCGTTTACGCCAACGATCCTCACGCGCGCATTAATCTTGGAATTCGCCGACGGCTCGCGCCCCTGCTCGCCAATAGCCGGCGCAAAATGGAATTGCTCAATACCATGCTTCTTTCCATGCCCGGCACGCCAATCATTTACTACGGCGATGAAATCGGCATGGGCGACAACATTTACCTTGGCGATCGCAACGGCTGCCGCACGCCGATGCAATGGAGTCCCGATCGCAACGCTGGTTTTTCCCTGGCCAATCCGCAACAGCTCCATTTGCCCGTCATCATCGACCCGGAGTACCACTACGAAGCGATCAACGTCGAGAATCAGCAGAAGAATTTGTCGTCGCTCCTTTGGTGGATGCGCCGCGTGATCGCGACACGAAAGAATTTCAAAGCCTTTTCCCGCGGCACTCTCGAATTTCTTTTTCCGGACAATGCCAAGGTGCTCGCGTTTCTCCGCCGGCACGAAGACGAAACCGTTCTGGTAGTCGTGAATCTCTCCCGCTTCGCGCAAGTGGTTGAGCTGGATTTGGCGCACTTTTCCGGATGCGTTCCAGTCGAAGTGTTTAGTCGCAACGCGTTTCCGAGGATCAAGAAATCCGCATACGTGCTCACGCTCGGGCCGCATTCGCACTACTGGTTTACCATTCAGCCGCAAACCGAACGACGGCGATTGGAGAAAAAACGCGTGGTGCCGACGCTCAACGCGCGTCCTGAGTTGCAATCTTTGCTCGATGATGGCGAGCGAGCGCGCATCGAAGGCGAAGTCCTACCCGAATACATCGCCGGCTGTCGCTGGTTCGGCGCCAAGGCTCGCACACTCCGGCAGATGCGCGTTCTTGAGCGTTCCAGCATTTCTTCCGAGCCCAATGCCGCCCAATTTTGGTTCGTCGAAGCAAGCTATCTCGATGGTCCGACTGAAAACTATTCGCTGCCGGTAAAGATTGCTTCCGGCGACAAGGCGCGCGCCATTTTGCAATCCGCGCCGCACGCGGTAATCGCTCATTTCGGCGACGAGCACGATTCGATTCTGTTCGACGCGGTCTGGGACACCGATTTCCGCGAAAAACTTTTCCGGCTCATGCTGGATCGACAACATGCCAGCGGACGAAACGGAAATTTGGTCGGAGCACTGAGTCCACGGATCGGACCGGTCACGACCGTTCCCCCTTCAAATGTGCTCCGCGGCGAGCAGAGCAACTCATCCATGCTCTTTGCCGACAAATTCTTTCTCAAGCTTTACCGAAAACTCGAGGACGGCGTGAACCCGGACGTCGAGGTCACGCGTTTTCTGACCGAGCGCGCACAATTCGAAAATGTGCCCGCGTTTGGTGGCGCAATTGAATATCGCCGGGCTAAAACGCAGCCCACCGTCATTTGTTTGTTGCAGGACGCGATCACGAGTGAATCCGATGCCTGGACGATGACGCTCGATCACGTCGGCCGGTTTTACGAACGCGTCCTTTGCCGCAAAGCCGAGTTGCAAAATGAAACCGCACCGGCTGGTCCGCTGGTTGACGAACTGGTCGGCGGCGTTTACGCCGAGAAAGCGAAACTGCTCGCGCAACGCACCGGCGAGTTGCATCTCGCGCTCGCCTCGGTGAAGGACGATCCCGTTTTCGCGCCCGAGCCGTTCAACGCCATGGCCCAGCGTTCCGTTTATCAAAGCATGCGCGCGCTCCTGCGACGCAATTTCGAGTCGTTGAAAAAGAAATTGCCCGACGTCCCCGACAATCTTCGCGACGAAGCCAAGGACGTGCTCGGCACTGAGAAGGAAATTCTCGCCCGCGAAAAGCGTCTGCTCGATCGCAAGACCAACGCCGCAAAGATTCGAATTCACGGCGATTACCATCTCGGACAAATTCTCTCCACCGGAAAAGATTTCGTCATTCTCGATTTCGAAGGCGAACCGGCCCGACCGTTGAGCGAGCGCAAACTGAAGCGCTCAGCATTGCGCGACGTGGCCGGAATGATGCGTTCGTTCCAATACGCCGCTTACAGCGCACTCTGGCAACCGGCCATGCGCGCCGAAGACGTTCCCTTCCTCGAACACTGGGCCGATCTCTGGTATCGCCAGATGAGCAGCACTTTTCTCCAAAGTTATTTGCGGACCACGTCCGGCGCGATGTTCGTCCCGCAAAACACCGACGACCTCCAAATTCTTCTCGAGGCGTATCTCCTCGACAAAGCTGTTTATGAGATCGGTTACGAACTAAACAACCGTCCCGACTGGGTCATCATCCCCATCCGCGGCATCAAACACATTCTGAAATCGGCTTAACATGTCGCCACTGATGAACACAATGAAATGCAGACAAAAATTCTGTTTCTTTCATCTGTGAAAATCTGTGTCAATCTGTGGCCTAAACAATCCCTAAGAATCCTATGAATCAGCATCTCGATAAGGTCGACAGTGACATCGCGGAGAAGCACCTTTTAAAGCATCCGTTTTATCTCGCCTGGACGCGCGGGGAGCTGAGCAAAGAGGCGCTGACCGATTACGCGAAGCAGTATTATCATCATGTCGCGGCGTTTCCGACGTATCTCTCAGCTGTGCACACGAACTGCGACGATCAGCCGACCCGGAAACAAATTCTGTCCAACTTGATCGATGAAGAAGCCGGTTCGCCGAATCATCCGGAGCTTTGGAAGCAATTCGCCAAAGGCCTTGGCGTGGGGGATGTCGATCTTGCCAAGACGAGCAAACAACCGGAGACGACGAACCTGATTGGAACGTTTCGATCAGTCTGCGGCGAACAATCGACCGCGGAAGGCTTGGCCGCGCTTTACGCCTACGAGAGCCAGATCCCTGCGATCTGCGAATCGAAGATCGACGGATTGAAGAAGCATTACGACTTCACCGATCCGAAGCATTACGAATACTTCTCTGTTCACATCGAAGCAGATACGAAGCATTCCGCGGACGAGCGCGAGATGCTCGGCAGTTATGTCGACGATCGTAACATCGACAACGTGCGCACGTCGGTGCGCCGAGTGCTCGATGCGCTTTGGCAAATGCTTTCCGGCGTTTGCCGACGACACGCCATCGCGTGTTAGAATTTTGGAGGGACGACCTCCGTGTCGTCCCATTAATATTTGGGACACGACGGCGCGTGTCCCTCCATTCGGAAAACTTACCTCGGCGTGATCCCTTCGGCGAGATCGACGTGGAAACTTTGTTTTACCTTGTTGGGGCCGAACGTTAATTCGGCGTTGTAATCACCGGCTGGTAACAACCGCTTCGGATCGTCGCCGCCGTATTCGATGCTCACGTCCTTCGTCGGGCGGAGGTCCCAGTTCAATCGCGTGAATCCGGGCGTTCCGGGCGCTTTCAGATTGGCAACTGGTTGTCCGGTCGATTTTGTGATTGCGATTTTGATTTCGTCGCCGGTGAATTCTTTTACCCAGACGGTAAAGAGCGCGCCTTCATCTGGATTCTTGCCGCGATAAACGCCTTTGCCATTCGAATCGACAAAGCCCGGCTGCAAATACGCGCCAGTGACCGAGCGGACATTAAATAGATGCGCCGGCTTCGCCGCGATCTCCGGCGTGAATTCGCGGAACGGCGCGCTGTCATCGAGAACGGCGACGCTGCGACCGTGCGTTGCGATCGCAAGATCGGCTGTGCGCGGATGAATTTGAATGTCGTCCACGCGCACCGGCGGAACATCGCCAATGCGGACCCAGTGCGCGCCCTGGTCGAACGACGCAAACAATCCGAAGTGCGTCCCTGCGTAAAGCAATTTCGGATTGACCAAATCTTCGCGCACAACTTCGAGGGAAGCGTTCGCCGGCAAATCGCCGACGACCGGCTGCCAGGTCTTGCCAAGGTCGCTAGTGCGCAAAATCATCGGGCGATCGTCGCCCGTCCGATACGCATTCGTTGCCACATACGCGATGTTTGGATTGGCATTCGACGCTTCGATGTGTACAACCCATTGTCCGCGGGCGGGCTCCGGCAAGTTGTTCGTCAGTTCGGTCCATTTGCCGCCGTCGTTTTCGGTTATCCAAAGCCGACCATCGTCTGTTCCGGCCCAGAGCAATCCCGCGCGCTTCGGAGATTCCGCGAGTGAAAACACGACGCCATAATTCTCCGCGCCGCTGCCGGTCGCATTTGTTTTGGCCGGATCGTTGTGCGTCAGATCAGGACTGATCACGGAATATTTTTCCATCCGATCGGTCAGTTTGAAGACGCAGTTGCCGCCGAGATAAATGATGCCGGGTTTGTGTCTGCTCATTAGTATTGGGGAATTCCAATGAAACCGGTAGCGAGGCGCGCCTTCCGTTGGTTCGGGCCGCAAACGTCGCAGCTCGCCGTTGCGCAAATTGATCCGGTGCACTTCGCCTTGCTGGCTCTCGGCATAAAACGTGTCGTGATCGGTCGGATCGAACAGAACATAAAAACCGTCGCCGCCGGCGAGCGCGGTCCAATCGGAATTGCGAATCAGCTCTTTGCTTTGGACGCCGCTCGGCCCGACCCAGTTTTCGTTGTCCTGCAACCCTCCGGCGATGCGGAAGTACGGTTTCGAATCATCGAGACTGATCCGGTAAAATTCGCCTGCCGGAATTTTATTTAAATGGTCCCAATTCTTTCCGCCGGCAAAACTTTGATAAAGACCGCCATCGGTCCCGAGCAACAATCGCTGACAGACCGGCGGCTTCGGCGGTTTATTTTTGTCTTCCGGCTTTGGCGGTTTCGGCGCCGGCACAGTCCCGGGCTGGATCGCCAGCGCGTGACAATCAGGATGAACTTTTTCGGAAAGATCTTCGCGGAAATTTTTGCCGCCGTCATCCGACACGAGGAGCGCGAACTGGAGCAGATAAACGCGCTGATCGTTCGCCGGATCGACCCGGATCTGGCTGAAGTAAAACGGGCGGGGATCCATTGCGCTCATCCGCATCCAAAGTTCGCCGCTATCTTCCGATCGAAAAACACCGCCGCTCTTGCTTCGCAAATCGCTCAGCGTGCCGGAACCGCCTTCAAAGCTTTGCACAACTGCCATCACGATTTTCGGGTTGCTGGCGCTCACGGCGAGACCGATGCGACCAGTTTGCGCGGGTAAACCGCCGCTCAATTTTTTCCAGGTCGCGCCGCCATTGATGCTTTTGAAAATTCCGCCAACATCTTCGCCGCCAGTCGCGTTCGGTCCGGACGTGAAACTCCAAGGCGTGCGCTGCCTCGCGTAGAGCGTTGCGTAAACGGTTTGCGGATTAGTTGGATCGAGCATGACATCGCCACAGCCGGTGCGCGCATTGTGCGGCGCAGCCGCCTGCAGAATTAGCTTCCACGTTTTGCCGCCGTCGGTCGTCTTGTAGAGACCGCGTTCGCCGCCATCGGCCCATAAATGTCCCATCGCCGCGACGTAAGCGACGTCAGGATTTTTTGGATCGACAACGATGCGCGCAATCGTCCGGCTGTCCTTTAGTCCGACGTTTGTCCAATGCTCGCCGCCATCGGTCGTGCGATAAACGCCGTCGCCCCAATCGGAAGAATTCCGATCGTTCGCTTCGCCGCTTCCGACCCAAATGACATCCGAATCCGACGGCGCAATTGCGATTGCGCCGATCGACATCACGGGTTGTTTGTCGAAAATTGGGTCGAACGAAACGCCGCTGTCGCCCGACTTGAACACGCCGCCATGTCCAAGCGCGACGTAAAAGACAAATGGATTGCGCGGATCGATCGCAATATCGGAGACGCGGCCGCCCATTACCGAGGGACCAATGGAACGCGCTTTGAGATTTTTGAAAAGCACATCGGTCAATTGCGGCGCGCCCGAAGATGGCGCCGGGGTAACTGAAGCCGACAATGGTGGCGTCGTGCCGGCCGGCGACGCAGTAGGAGGCGATCCCGCGGCTGGGGGAGCAGAAGCGGGTGGCGATTCTTCTTGCGCGAACGCAACCGAACAAACCAACAAACCGTAAGCCAAAGCGAGTCGAGTACTCATAAGTGAAGAATAAATCATGGCGATGCTGCGTTGTAGGGCAAGTCGCCGGGGCGATCTTGCAGATTTCTGTAGCGGCGTTCTCCGAGCGCCGCAATATTGTCGATCTTGTATGACGCAACCAGTGCTGGATGGAAAGGTTGGAGTTGTTTTCGGTGTCGCGAATAAGCGCAGTATCGCCTGGGCAATTGCCCAAGCCTGGGCGGCCGCCGGCGCTCGGCTGATTTTCAATTACCAGGGCGAGCGGCTGAAAGAAAATGTGGAAGAATTGGCGACAGCTTTTGGAGAAAAAACGCCGTTGTTTCCATGCGACGTTTCCAACGATGCCGAAATAAAGAATTTTTTCGAAAAGGTGCGCGGCGAAACCGATCATGTCGATCTTCTCCTCCACTCGATCGCGTTCGCGCCGAAGGAAGCGTTGGAAGGCGATTTCGTGAGCACGACGCGCGAAGCGTTCCGCGTTGCGCACGACATCAGCGCCTATTCATTGGTTGCGCTGGCCCGGGAAGCCGCGCCGTTAATGACAAACGGCGGCAGCATTGTGGCCATGACTTATTACGGCTCGGAGAAAGTTGTGCCGCACTACAACGTCATGGGCGTGGCCAAAGCCAGCCTTGAAGCAAGTACGCGCTATCTGGCTTACGATCTCGGGCCTAAAAAGATCCGCGTGAATTGCATTTCCGCCGGCCCGGTGCAAACACTCGCCGCGCGCGGCATCAGCGGGTTTAGCCAGATGTTGAAGCATTATCAGGAACGGGCGCCGTTGAAACGGAGTTGCGACACATCCGAGCTCGGCGCGGCCGGCGTATTCCTAGCAAGCGATGGCGCGGCTGCGATCACCGGCCAGGTGATTTATGTCGATGGCGGCTATCAAATTATCGGGATGTAATTGTGATCGCGCGTATTTGGCACGGCTGGACCACGCGCGAGAATGCGGAGAAATACGAAAAGCTTCTGCGTGAAGAAGTTTTGCTCGAAATCGCACAGCGCAGCATTCCCGGCTACAAAGGCGCCGAATTGTTCGTTCGCGAAGCGGACAACGACGAGATGGAATTTATCACGCTGCTGCGTTTCGAAACGCTCGATGCCGTGAAAATTTTCGCCGGCAAAGATTACGAGCAACCGGTAATCCCTCCGGAATGCCGGCAACTGCTCAAACGGCACAGCGAACGATCGCGACATTACCGAATCGTCCAACTTAACTAGATGTCATTGGGCGACGAACTGCGGCAGTTGCTAGGCAGCGACGCAATCGCCGACGACGACGAGACGCTCGCTGCGCACAGCGGCGACAAATGGTTCGCGACCGAAGCGCCGGAGGCTGTCGTCTTCGCAAAATCGACATCTGACGTGTTGAAGCTGCTAAGATTTGCTTCGCAGAGAAAAATTCCGGTGACGGCGCGCGGCGCCGGATTCGGTTACGTCGGCGGCTGCGTGCCGGCCAAAAAAGGTATCGCGATTTCGCTGATGCGAATGAACCGGATCAAGGAAATCAGTTTTGCGGACGCGATTGCGATTGTTGAACCGGGTGTGATCACGGCCGATCTGAAAGCGGCCGCGCGCGCACAAAAGTTATTTTACCCACCCGATCCTGCAAGCATGAAAGATTGCAGCATCGGCGGAAACATGGCCACCAACGCGGGAGGACCGCGCTGTTTAAAGTACGGCGTCACGCGTAATTACGTGACCGGACTCGAAGTCGTGCTCGCGAACGGCGACGTCTTGCGAACGGGCGGTCGCGTGCACAAAAACAAGACCGGCTTTGATTTGATCGGCCTTTTTGTCGGCTCGGAGGGAATGCTCGGCGTTGTTACCGAAATCACGCTGCGATTGCTGCCGCTTCCGCCGGCGCGCGCGACCCTATCTGCTGCCTTTGCCACGATGTCGCAAACCGCCGAAGTGGTGCAGGAAATTTTTGCGAACGGATTTCTGCCGTCATCGCTCGAAATCGCCGACAGCTTTACACTCGAAGCCGCACGAAAAGATTTGGGCAAAGCGATCGTGCCTCCCGGGAACGCGCATCTTCTGATCGACCTCGATGGTCAAGACGAAAGCGTACGAAGCGAAGCGGAAGCGATCCGTCAATTGCTCGCTGATAAGAAACCAAACGCTCTGGAAATGGCGACCGGCGAAGAAAATTGCGAAAAACTTTGGGCGTTACGGCGGCAATTCAGCAATTCATTGCGCGCGACCGGGCTGACGAAACTAAATCAGGACGTGGTCGTGCCCCGCAGCCGCATTGTCGATCTTGTCGAGTTCGCGGAGCGCTTGCACGCGAAGTACGGATTTCCGATCGCCTGTTTCGGCCATGCCGGCGACGGCAACATTCACATCAACATCATGGCGGACCGTTACAACCGAGACGGCGCGGTCCGCAAAAAAGTGGAAAGCGCGCTCGACGATTTGTTTGCGCAAGTGCTGGCCTGGGGCGGCGTTATCACCGGCGAACATGGAATCGGTCTGGCCAAGAAACGCTGGTGGCCGGAAGCAACCAGCGAACCGGTGCGCGAGCTTCATCGCAAACTCAAAGACGCGCTCGACCCGAACGGCATTTTGAATCCGGGAAAATTCATCGAGTGATTTTTTAACTTGCAACAGCGCGATTTGATTCGAATTTCTTAGTGAGGGTTAACGTTTAAGTCTCTGCCGCGCGTTCGCGCTGGCGTGGGATCGTATGAAACCAGGAAAAATCACACACACGCTCACAGCTTTGCTCTCGTCGGTCACGTCGCTTTTTGCTCACGAAGCAGTTACAAAAGCGGAGCCGACCAAGGTCAAGCTGAGCAAAAAGTCCGAGGAAAAATCGGAGGAATCCCGGGTCCGTGTTGAATCGCTCGCTTTCACGCCGAGTCATTTGAGATCGGCCCGGCCGTCGCCGGGCGAACCGTATCCGTGGAAACGCCAGATTGTGACCACGGTGTTTTGGATTGGAGAAAAGCCGAGTGAAAATAATCCGGTGCCGAACCGCTCCAGTTCATGGGACAAAGAGTGGTCGAAAAGCTACGGCGGCTTTGATGATCCCAATCCCGCGCGGCGACAGGATTATACTCCGGTGAAATTCACGCCACGGCAGAACCCATTTTATTGCGCACTGCCCTATAACGACAAAGCTGCCAGTGGCCACCGGCCGGAAGCGGCGCATGTCGTTCCGTGGTTCAACGACGCGTATCAAGGGCCGGGTGTATCCGTTTGCAAAGATCGTTGGATCGCGATTCGCAAAGGAAACAGGGTCGCCTATGCGCAATGGGAAGACGCAGGACCGTTTCGCACCGACCACTGGCAATACGTTTTCGGCAACGAGCGTCCGAAGCCGAACTTGAACAAAGGCGCCGGTCTCGATGTTTCTCCGGCGGTGCGCGATTATCTTGGTTTAA
>WNFP01000444.1_pt1 | contig 31084 bp, 23 predicted proteins | sample 5400201 | NCBI WGS metagenome assembly WNFP01 (sample SAMN13153355, study PRJNA577476) | soil metagenome | isolation source: 115 cm saprolite under Madrone tree | place: USA:California | collected 2016-06-14 | reverse complement strand
GTCACTCCCGAGGTCACGGAACTGCGCGAGCGGTTCCACTTCCCCGGGATCAAGCTCTTGCAGTTCGCCTTCGGCACCGACCCGCAGGCGAAGACGTTCCTGCCGCATGCCTACGAGCGCGGCTCGGCCGCCTTCACCGGCACGCACGACAACGACACCAGCGTGGGCTGGTTCCGCGATTCCGGCTCGCCGCAGCGATCACCCGAGCAGTGCGAGAAGGAGCGGCGCGCCGCGCTCGCATACCTGGGCGTGAAGGACTCCGGGCGCGAGATCCACTGGGACATGATCCGCGGCGTCTGGTCGTCGGTGGCGAATCTGGCGGTGGCGCCGGCCCAGGACCTGCTCGGGCTCGGCGACGAAGCGCGGATGAACCTGCCGGGCACCGCGCAAGGGAACTGGGAGTGGCGCCTTCTGGCGCTGCCCGATCGACGGGTCCAGGAGAGGCTGCGCGAGACGACGCGGATCTACGGGAGGACTGCGCCGTGAGCACCACGACCACGACCAGCACCCCCGCGACCGCGCTGCGCAAGAAGCCGTGGGAGATGCGCCGGGCGCAGCTGAGCGACGACCCCCTCTGGTACAAGGACGCCATCATCTACGAGCTGCGGGTGCGCTCGTTCATGGACTCCAACGGCGACGGGATCGGCGACTTCCCGGGCCTCACCTCCAAGCTCGACTACCTCCAGGATCTGGGCGTCAACGCGCTCTGGCTCCTGCCCATCTGCCCGTCGCCGGGAAAGGACGACGGCTACGACATCTCCGACTACACCGACGTCCACCCCGACGTGGGCACGCTCGACGACTTCCGCCACTTCGTCGAGGAAGCCCACAAGCGGGGGATCCGGGTCATCACCGAGCTGGTCCTCAACCACACCAGCGACCAGCATCCCTGGTTCCAGCGCGCCCGCCGCGCGCCCGCCGGCTCCCCGGAGCGGGACTTCTACGTCTGGACCGACAACCCGAACCACTACAAGGACGCCCGGATCATCTTCAAGGACTTCGAGCCGTCCAACTGGTCCTGGGACCCGGTGGCCAAGCAGTACTACTGGCACCGGTTCTTCTCCCATCAGCCCGACCTGAACTTCGACAACCCCGCGGTGCACGATGCGATGCTGTCGGTGGTCGACTTCTGGTTCGGCCTGGGAGTCGACGGGCTGCGCCTCGACGCCGTCCCCTACCTCTACGAGCGCGACGGCACCAACTGCGAGAACCTTCCCGAGACGCACCAGTTCCTCAAGAAGCTGCGCGCCCACGTCGATGCGAAGTTCAAGAACCGCATGCTGCTCGCGGAAGCGAATCAGTGGCCCGAAGACGCCGCCGCCTACTTCGGCCAGGGCGACGAATGCCACATGAACTTCCATTTCCCGATCATGCCCCGGATGTTCATGTCCATTCACATGGAGGACCGGCTCCCCATCGCGGACATCCTGGCGCAGACGCCGGCCATCCCCCCGAGCAGCCAGTGGGCGCTGTTCCTGCGCAACCACGACGAGCTGACCCTGGAGATGGTGACCGACGAGGAGCGCGACTACATGTATCGCGCCTTCGCGCACGAGCCGACCATGCGGATCAACCTGGGGATCCGCCGCCGGCTGGCGCCGCTGACGGGAAACGACCGCCGGCAGATCGAGCTGATGAACGCGCTGCTCATGTCGCTGCCGGGGACGCCGGTGATCTATTACGGCGACGAGATCGGCATGGGGGACAACGTCTTCCTCGGCGACCGCAACGGCGTGCGCACGCCGATGCAGTGGAGCCCCGACCGCAACGCCGGCTACAGTCGCGCCAACCCGCAGCGCCTGATCCTGCCGGTGATCATCGACCCCGAGTACCACTACGAGTCGCTGAACGTGGAGGCGCAGCAGGGCAACCCCAACTCGCTGCTCTGGTGGACCAAGCGCCTGATCGCGTTGCGCAAGCGCTTCCAGGCCTTCGGGCGCGGCACCATCGAGTTCCTCTCGCCCGAGAACCCGAAGGTGCTCGCCTTCATCCGCCAGTTCGAGGACGAGACGGTGCTGGTGGTGGCGAACCTGTCCCGCTTCACGCAGTTCGTCGAGCTCGATCTGCGGCAGTTCAAGGGCCGCGTCCCCACCGAGCTGATCGGCCGCACGCGCTTTCCGCCCATCGGGGAGCTGCCCTATCTGCTCACGCTGGGCGAGCACGCCTTCTACTGGTTCTCGCTCGACGAGCCGCGCACCGCGGCGATGGACGCGCGCGAGGCCGCCTATCATCCGCCCGTCGTCGATCTTCCCTCGTCGTGGGAGGGCGGGTTCAATTCCGGCGAGCGGTCCGCGCTGGAGATGGTGCTCCCCGCCTGGGTGGAAGGACGCCGCTGGTTCCACAGCCGCGGCCGCGAGATCTCCCAGATCCGCGTCCTCGACGTGATCCCCTTCGACTCGGTCCGCCTCACCCTGGCGCAGATCGACTTCGGCCACGGAGAGAGCGAGCACTACGTCATCCCCCTCGGGCTCGAGACGGGAGAAAAGCCGGCTTCCCCGCAGGCGGTGATCGCCGTCCTCCGGCGCGCCGACGGATCGCAGGCGTACCTGGTGGACGCGCTCGCGGAGCCCGCTTCCGCCGCTGCCCTCCTCCGAGGGATCCGCGCCGGCCTGCGCACCAGCGGCGCATCCGGGACGCTGGTCGCCACCGCCAAGCCGGACCTGCCCGACGGCGAGGCGCGGCTCTACCGGCCGGAGCACCACGCGGCCTCCGTCCAGTACGGAGACGCGCTGCTGCTCAAGTTCTATCGCCGGCTGGCGGAGGGGATGAGCCCCGAGCTGGAGATCTGCCGCGCGCTCACCGAGCGCGCTCCCTCCGCGCCCGTTCCGCCTCTCTGGGGCACGGTCGAGCTGCAGCCGCGGCGTGGAGAGCCGATCACCGTCGCCACCCTGCACGGATACGTGCAGAACCAGGGTCTCGCCTGGCAGTTCTTCCGCGAGGAGCTGCGCCGGTACTTCGAGCGCGCCCTGGCCAGCAGCGGCGATCTGAAGCCTCCGCCGCGCCCGAGCTCCTCGATGGTCGACCTGGCGGAAGCGGAGGTCCCTCCGGAAGCGCGCGAGATGCTGGGCAGCTCGCTGGCCGCCGCGCGGCTGCTGGGCAAGCGCACCGCCGAGCTGCACGCGGCGCTGATCGCTCCCGACGATCCGGCGTTCGCGCCGGAGCCGTATAGCGCGCTCGATCAGCGATCGGTCTACCAGACCAAGCGCAACCTGACCGGCAAGGTCCTGCGCCAGCTTCGCGCCGCGCGGCTGCAGGGGCGCCCCGGCGAGCTGGCCCAGGAACTGCTCTCGAAGGAGAAGGCGCTCTACGCCAGCTTCGAGCCGCTGCTGCGCCAGCGCCTGACGGCGAAGCGGGGCCGGATCCACGGCAACTACCACCTCGCCAACGTCCTCTGGACCGGCAAGGACTTCATGGTGGTGGACTTCGAGCAGGATCCGGAGAAGCCTCTACCGGAGCGCAAGCGCAAGCGCAGCGGGCTGCGCGACATCGCCTCCATGCTCCGCTCTTTCGAGATCGGCGCCACCATGGGCCTGCGCGACCCCGCCACCGTCCGCGAGAGCGACCGCGCCGCCGCGGAGCCGTGGGCGAAGCTGTGGGCGACCTGGGCGCCGGCGGCGTTCCTCTCCTCCTACCTGGAAGGCGCCAAGGGCTCTCCCTTCCTCCCGGAGACGCGCGCGGAGCTGGACATGCTCCTGCGCACCCACGTGATCGAGAAGGCCCTGGAGCAGCTGGGCGCCGAGCTCGGCCGCCGCGACGACTGGGCACTCGCCGCGCTGCGCGCGATCCTGGAGTTGCTCGACTAAGACGTCAAGGTCAACGTTGCTCCAGGGCCACTTGCCCCACCGCGCAGGACAGCGTCCCCAGGTTCACCGAAGCAGACTTGGACTGGGGCACTACCAGCTCGAACCGGCAGGTGCCGTCGCGGAACTCCACCTGCGCCGCATGCACCCCCACCGCGAGGTCACTGAACCAGAACTGTCCATCGGCCCCCAGCGGGCTGCGCACGCGAGCGTCCACCGTCAGCTCGCCGAACGCCGGCACCGTCGGCTTTCCGTCCACGTCCACCCGCACCAGGCCCTTCACGCTGGTCACGCGCTGGACGTCGAACCGCACCACCGCGCCGGCGCGGACGCCGGTCGCGACCACCTGCTCGGTCGCGCCGATCTGGTAGTCGATGGGGACGTCCGCGTCGCCGATGCGGAGGCGGTTCCCGTAATAGGGCTGGAGCGCGGGGATGAGCAGGTTGCCGCTCCCGTTCGTGCGCCCGATCTCCTGGTTGTTCAGATACCCGCGAACGCCCTCCACGCCGGGAACCTGCATCAGCGCGAATCCATCTTGCACCGGACGTCCCGCCATCAAGCTGCCGTCGAGCAGGATCAGCGCGCCCGCCGCGGTGGCCGTTCCTCCGTTGCTGCCGCCGAAGCGATCGTACGACGCCATGTAGGTGCCGTACGGGCCCTGGTACTGCACCTGGCCGAGTCCGGACGCGGCCTGATCGCGGTCGAGCGTGGAACGGAGCTGGTAGCCCCAGCCTTCGCCGAGCGGCAGAGACTTCTGCACGCCCGCGGTGGTGGAGGCCGTCCCGGTCCCCGCCGTTCCGCCCAGGTCCGCCGTGGTCCCGCCGCCGAAGCTGTAGATCAGCGTCGCGAACCCCAGCCACTGCGGCTCCGTGCCCGCCGTCCGCAGCCGCGAGGCGCTGAGCGAAACCGAGAGCGACTTGGAGAGGTGCACGTCGCCCCGCAGCGTGAGCGCCGAGGCGAGCCCCGAGTCGCGCATCGCGTTGAGCTGTCCCTGCAGCGTGAGGTTCAGGCGGGGGACGATCGGCGCTCCCACCGAGCCGGTGATCTGCAGGACGGGACGGTCCACGTACGCGGGCAGCGCGAGATTGGCGTAGTGATCGGTCATCGCCCGCACCGTCGCTCCCGCCGAGATCCGCCGGGTGAAGACGGTGTACGAGAGCGACCCCGCCGCCCCGGTCGAGCTCCCGTCCGCGCTCGCCGCCAGGTCCGCATCCAGCTCACCCACCGGAAGAGCAAACGCGGCGGTGGGGCCGCCGCTGGCCAGGAGCGAGGTCCCGCCGGAGCGCTGCAGGGCCGACTCGAACCGGTACCCCGCGGTGAGCCAGTCGCCGATCCCGATGCGGTGCCGCGCCAGCAGCTCCGGCGGGCCGTAGTCGGCCGACTCCTGTCCGAAGCCGAATCGCCGGAACCCGAGGTGGTACCCGTAATCGCTGATCCCGCTCGCCAGCACTCCGGCGGCCGCGTAGTACGGGGAAGCGAAGTCCTGGGTGCGCCCGAACGCGTCGCGCACGATGTAGCTCACCTCGCCGACTCCGCTGCCCACCGGCAGGTTGCGCACTTCGAACGGGCCGGGCGCGATCGGCTCGTGCTTCACCAACGTGCCGTTCACGTACACTTCCAGGGTCGACGGGCTGAGGATCGCGCCGGAGAGGCGCGGCAGCGGCTGGCGCACGAAGTAGGGATCGAGCGAGAACTCCCGGGTCAGGCTGAAGCCCGCGAGCAGGGCGGAACCGCCCAGCGTGGAGGAGACGGCGACCGCATCGCCCACCTGCAAGCGCCGCATCCGATCGGGGTCGTCGAATACCAGGTACGAGAGCCCGCGCACCACGCGCTGGTCGGGCAGGACGGAGAGGCCGCTGAAGGCGAGGTTCCCGCGCACGCTCACGCCCATCTCGGCGGCCCCACTGACGGCGCCCTGGCCGTCCCCGGTCACCGAGTAGTTGAGGAAGCCGCTGGTGTCCTTGCGCAAGACCATGCCCGGCGGCCGCAGCGTGGGCCGCAGGTCGATCTCCGTCGTCTCCAGGAGCCTGGGGGGCACCACCACGTGCAAGGCCAGCGCCTGGGCATCGAATCGGAACTCGACCTCCGGCGCCAGCGAGCGGAGCGAGACGTACTGCCGCCCGTCGTGGGGCTCGCGCGTCCCTCCGATCTCGCGCAGGCCGCTCTTCATCAGATCGTCGACCGCGACGAGCGCGTCGTCCGGCGTGGCGGGGCCACGCAGGTACACCAGCACGGTATCCTTTGAAGCGCCGTTGACGAACAACTCTAGATACGCGCGCTGGTCCGCGCCCGTCTGCGCGAGCAGCGCCGGGGCAACCATCAGCAAGAGCGCCGCCCCCCGCGCGCGCATCCGGCTCAGCTGCCGCAGGCTCCGCCCGGTGTCTCGAGCGGCTCCTGGAACACCTGCTCCTTGTCCGTCTTCACGGAGACCACCAGCCTGCGCACCTTGCGGCAGGCGTCCTTGGGAATCTCCAGCTCGTATCGCTTGTGGCTGCCGGCCAGCACGTACCAGCCCTGCGCCTGCTTCTCGAACAGCTTCGCCCCCTGGTCACCGAACCCCTCCAGGCGGACGGTCTCCACCCGGAAGTGCATGTTGCCGGTGTTCTGCAGATCCAGCGAGGCGGCGCCGGCCCCGATCGACAGCGGGGAAAGCTTGCGGTCCTCCAGCGTCGTCATCGGAGCGAGGAAGACCGGGATTCCCACCCGGGTCAGCACCCGGACGGTGGAGCGCGCCTGCGGCTTCTCCGGCGGCGGCAGCTCTTCCAGGAAGATGCGGTACGTCTTCTCGATCGGCCCGAACGGAACGACCGCCCCCACCCGCAAGCTGCGGGTCTCGCCCACCTTCAGCTCGAGGATCTGGGGAAAGACGACGATGTCCTCGGTGGCAGCCAGCTTCATCCCCGACTGCGCGTCTTCCGGTCCCTCGTTGCGCAGGGTCAAGAGCGACTTCCAGGCATCCGGCGACAGCCAGACCTGCACCGGCGAGATGTTGAGCCCGGAAGCGCGCGCGCGCCCGGCCCCGCAGAGGAGGCCGAGCGCGAGCGCCATTCCAAAGGCGATCCTTGCGTTCACTTAGAAGTTCACCGTCGCGGTGACGCTGTCGGTGTAGGCGCCCACCGGGACGTCCTGACCGGCCTTCACCGCTCCGAAGATGGTGACGGTCTGCGCGGCCACGCTGGGCACCGAGGGAGCGAAGCTCGAGGTCCCGCTGGAGCCGTCGCCCCAGAGGGTGGCGCTGGCGCTCACGCTCGCCGGGGCCCCGACGCCGCTCGGGACGTAGAGGTCATACGACAGGTAGTTGCCGGCGCTGGCCGTGCCGTTGTTCATCGACCGCTTGGCGGCGAGGTTCGCGCCGAAGTTCGAGTTGCCGAGGGAAAGCGAGATCGACGGCGACGCGCTCTTCGTGCAGGTCAGCGTGAAGCTGGTGTTGCCGGGCAGGTCGGCGCCGGCGTTCGTGACCACCGGGTCATAGGAGCCGAAGTCCAGGTTCGCGATGTTGCTCATCACGCACTTGGCAGCAACGGAGGCGGTGGCATTGAACGTCTTCGTCACCTGGCCGGCCCCTGCCGGAGCACCGGCGAGAAGCAGGACGGCGAGCGTGGTGAGAGCGAACATCGGGGAAGACTTCCGGGACATTTTCAGCTCCTTCCTTGCGGGTTAGAAGTTCACCGTCGCTGTGACGGTATCCGTGTAACTGCCGACTGCGACGTCCTGGCCGGAGAAGGCCACGCCGTCCATGTTGAAGGTGCGCGCCGCCTTGCTGGCGGGCGCGGAGGGAACGAAGGGGGCCGCGGCGGTCCAGGAAGTGGTCGTCCCCGGCCAGTAGATGTCGTAGCCCAGGTAGTTGCTGGTGGCACCCAGGCGCATCGCGCGGGGTCCTGTGGAAGCGAGGCCCGCGTTGAGGCCGGCGTTCAGCCCGATGCTGGGAGCGGAGCCCTTGGTGCAGGCGACGGTCACCGTTCCGGTCGCGAGCGCGTTCGTGCTCGCGTTGGCGGACACCGGATCGTAGGTGAAGCTGATACCCCCGGTGGAGATGGTGCAGTTCGCCACCACGGTGCCGGTGACCGTGAACGAGCTGGTGGCGGTGGCGGCGCGAGCGTCGGATGCGAGCAGCCCGACCGCCAGCGCGAGCGCCGCGCACACCCCTCGCCTGATTAAAGTCTCCATTCGGTAATCCAAGTGGCTCCCCTTTTGGCTTCGATAGCCAGACTACGAGCCACCCAGGCAGTCAGTCAAGCGGTTGACATTGAAAAATTACAGGTAAAACGTAGAGATAGGTCACCCGTTCGGGGGAGGAGTGGTGATTTTGCACACCTAGCGGTGGCCATTTTGCATACCTATGGTTTTTCAGACGCACTCACTTTGCAATTTTTTTGTGGAGCCGCAATCGAGGATGCCTCAGGATGAAGGTCGTGAAGCGCCTTCTCGCCGCCGCCGCGGTCGCGGCCCTCGCCGCATCGCCGGCCCTTGCCGCGCCCAGCTGCAAGAACCTGAGCGTGACTCCGCTCGCGTTCGGCAACTACGACGTCTACAACGCCGTACCGACCGACTCCGCCGGGACCATCTCCTACAGCTGCCCCCCGCCGATCACGCCCACCGTCACCATCGATGCCGGGCTCGCCTTCGCCAACGGCCGGCGGCGCATGACGATGGGGGCCGGGGCCGACTGGCTGTCCTACGACATCTACGTGGACGCACCCCGGACGGTGATCTGGTCCTCGACCCCCGTGAGCGTGCCGGCGGGAAACGCGGCCACCGTTCCCTTCTACGGTCGCGTCTTCGCCCAGCAGGACGTGTCGGTGGGCGGCTACGCCGACACGGTCATCGTCACCTTCAACTTCTAGAGCGGAGCGCCGAGGACAGCTCGGGCTGCAGCCGCTCGCGCAGATCCACGTCCGCCCGCAAGCGCTCCAGCGTCTGCGCCACCGCCTGTCTCGCCGGCGGCAGCTCGTGCTCGGCGAGGAACTTCTCGACTTCCACCAGGTGCCTCCGCTCGGTCAGGCTCCCGAGCGCCTCGACCAGGCGCCTGAGGATCATCGGCGAGTCGCCCTTCTTGCGCACCTCGTCCCAGCGGGTCCTGAGCATCTTCCAGGCTTCCTCGCGGGCCGCGCGGTTCGCCAGGAGCGTCGCCAGGTAGCTGGAGAAGTCCTGCATCGGCACGAACGGATCGAGGGCGAGCTCGACGGAGCGGGGCACGAGCTTCGCGCCCTCCACCATGGCGAGCGCGTGCAGGTAGCGGCGCTTGGCGGCGGGATCGATCTCGATGCGCGCCAGCTCCTTCATCTCCTCGAACCGGTTCTCGTCGGCCTGGCGGGCCGCGGCCGCCACCACGATGTCGAGCAAGTTCGGATCGACGGCCTGCGGATGCTTCGCCACCTGCCGCCGGTAGCGCGCGACCGCGTCGGAGATGACCGCGGGATCGCGTCCCACCAACGCCAGCGCCCGCAGCACCGCCGCCCTGCGCAGCCGCCGCTCGTCCTCTTCTCCCGGCGACGGATCCCAGCCCAGCTCGGCGGCGGCGCGGGAGAAGAGCTTCTGGACCCAGGACTGGTAGCGCGGCCGGTCCTGGTCGGCGACCACCCGGTGTTCGAGATAGGAGAGCCGGCCCACCACCTCGTCGAGCACGGTGTGATCGCTCTCGGCCTGGAGCGCCGCCAGCAGCTCGAGGAACCCGTCCAGCTTCGCCGCGTTCGCGCGGACCAGCGCCCACTGGTCCGACACCAGCGCCATCCTCTCCTCCGGCTTGAGCTCGGGGAGCGCGCGGATGAGGCGGCGCAAGAGCTCCGGGTCGTACGCCGTGCGGTAGAAGCCCCGCGCACCGGCGTTTCCCAGCACCCATTCGAAGGGTCCGCCGGGATCGATGGTCTCTTCCGCGGACCGCATCATGAACCTGCGCTCGCGGCCGTCGATGCGCAGGACCAGCGGGACCATCCACAGCGTGGGCTCCGGCGCCGCATGCGGATCGGAGAAGAACCGGCGCTGCCGGGCCCGGATCCTGCCCCCTTCCTGGGACAGCGTGATCAAGGGATAGCCGGTCTGGCGGATCCAGCCGTTGGCCAGATCGACGATGGGTTGGCCCGACGCCTCGGCCAACTCGCCCCAGAGATCGTCGGCGGTGGCGTTCGCCTCCCGGTGGCGCCGCATGTAGAGGCGGATGCCTTCGCGAAACTTCTCCTCGCCCAGGTAGCTCTCGATCATGCGGAGGATCGCGCCGCCCTTCTCGTAGGTGATGGCGTCGAAGCTCTCGCCCGCCTCCTCCGCGTTCTTGATCTCGGCCCGGATGGGATGGCTGGACTTGAGCGCGTCCAGGTGGAGCGCCGCGCCCTTCCCCACCTCGAAGTCCATCCAGACCCGCCAGCGGGGGCGCCACTGGTCGACGATCTTGTAGGCCATCCAGGTGGCGAAGGCCTCGTTCAGCCAGAGGTCGTCCCACCAGACCATGGTGACCAGGTTGCCGAACCACTGGTGGGACAGCTCGTGGGTGATCACCTCCGCGACGCGCTTCTGGATGTTGAGCGGGGCGGTCTTGGGGTCGAGCAGCAGGGCGACTTCGCGATAGGTGATGCAGGCCGCGTTCTCCATCGCGCCCGCCTCGAAGTCGGGAAGGCCGACCTGGTCGACCTTGCCGTACGCGTACGGTTGGCCGAAGTAGTCTTCCAAGAGCGGCAGCACCGCGGTGGCGACTTCCTGACCGAACGCCGTCAGCGCCTGCTTCTGCGGCACCGCCCAGGTGCGTACGGGGTAGCTGCGCGCGTTCGCCTCGGGGCTTGCGGCCAGCTCGCCGATGACGACGGCGATCAGGTAGCTGCTGAGCGGGGGCGTCTCGGAGAACTGCACGGTGCGGCCACCGCCCGGCTCCTTCTGGTCGCGGATGGGCTGGCCGTTGGAGAGCGCCGTCACCCCTTCGGGGAGACCGACCAGGACGACGTTCCAGCGGGCCTTGAAGGCCGGCTCGTCGAAGCAGGGAAAGACGCGGCGCGCGTCGGCGGCCTCGAACTGGGTGACGGCGAGCGGCCCGGCCCGATACAGGCCGCGCAGCCCGGGGCTGAACTTCCCGCTCCAGGCCAGATCGAGGATGGCGCTGCCCGCCGGAAGTTCTTCGTCGAACCGGAGCGTCACGGTCTCGCTCTCGGCGTCCGTGCTCGAGGCGGCCTTGAAGCTGCGATCCTGCACCCGGGCGCGAGCGCGCCCCACCGTCAGGCCGACGGCGTGCAGGTGGATCTCGCGCCGGGGCGCTTCCAGCCGCACCTCGAGCTCCATCCTTCCCTCGAAGGTCCCCGCCTCGAGGTCCGGCGCGAGATGGGCGCCGTAGCGCACGGGTTTGCAGTCGGTGGGGAGGCGGAAGTTCTTGCCCAGGGCCACGTGGAGACCTCCGGTGGGGAACCGGGACCTTCTACGCACAGGTCGGCGCCTGCGTCACCCGGGAAAAACAGGCGATGTATCCTGCTCGCGCATGGTCGTCGTCCAGCACGAGCCCTACGAGGGACCCGGTACGCTCGCCCCCTTCCTCGGCGGCTTCCGGCTTGTGCGGACCTTCGCTGGCGATCCCGTCCCGGCGGACGCGGACGCGCTGGTCGTGCTGGGCGGCGGCATGGGGGCGTACGAGGAGGACCGGCTGCCGCATCTCGCGGACGAGGTCCGGCTGCTTCGCCGGTGCCTCGAACGGGGCCGCCCGGTGCTGGGCATCTGCCTGGGCAGCCAGCTCCTCGCCAAGGCCGCCGGCGCCGAGGTGGCGAAGGCCCCACGACCGGAGATCGGATTCCACGAAGTGCGCCTCTCTCCGGAATCGCGGACCGACGCGCTCTTCTCCTCGGCGCCGGCGACCTTCCTCGCATTCCATTGGCACTTCGACGCGTTCACGCTGCCCGGGGACGCGGTTCCGCTGGCGGCCAGCGCGCTCGCTCCCCTGCAGGCCTTTCGCTGCGGCGCGCGGGCCTGGGGCGTGCAGTTCCATCTGGAGGTCGACGAGGACGTATTCGGGGCGATGATGGCCGGCGAGGCCGAGCTGCGGAACGCCGGCGTCGATCCGGCCGCCTTGCGGGCGCAGGCGGCGCGCGAGCTGCCGCGCCTGCGCGAGATCGGCCGCGGCGTCTTCGCGCGCTGGGCGGCGCTCCGCTGATGGCCCCCCTCGCACAGCCCGACGCCTGGGCCCTGCTCGACACCCTTCCCGATCCGGTCGTGGCAGCGGACGAGGCGGACCGCATCGTCTACGTCAACGCCGCCGCGGAGCGTCTGCTCGCCTGGCCCGCCCGCGACCTGCGCGGCCAGCTGCTCGACGCGCTGGTCCCCCGGGCGGTGCGCGGGGAGCAGCCGCGTTTCCTCCGCGGTCTTCTCGGCGATGGCAGCGGACCGCGCCTTGCGCACCTGGTGCGCAAGGACGGAGTGGAGCTGGACGTGGAGATCTCCTTGGGGACCGCCGGGCAGCTGGCGGTCGTGTTCATCCGCCACCTGCGCGAGGATCCGCAGGAGGCGGCCCACGAGCGATACCGGCTGGTCTTCGACAACGCTCCCGTGGGGCTGCTGCACTTCGACGCCCAAGCGGTGGTCACCGACTGCAACGACGCCATGCTGGAGATCATCGGCTCCACCAAAGCGGTGGTGATCGGGGTGAACATGTTCAGCCTGGAGGGCGAGCCGACCCGCGACGCGATCGTCCGGCTGGTCCGGCGGGCATTGGAGGGTAAGCCTGGGCGGTACGAAGGGCCGTATCGGTCGAAGACCGGGCAGAAGACGACGCACATCCAGGCCCTGTTGGCGCCGATCCACGGGCCGGCGGGCGTGATGGGCGGCATCAGCATCGTCGAGGACGTCACCGAGCGGAAGCGGATCGACGTCACGCTGGCGCGCGCCGACCGGATGGCGTCCATCGGCACGCTGGCAGCCGGCGTGGCGCACGAGATCAACAACCCGCTGGTGTACGTGACGCTGGGGCTGGAGTTGATCGAGCGCGAGCTCGAACGGCTCCGATCGCGTCCGCAGCCGGCGTCGGAAGAGGACTGGGGACGCTTGCGGACCTGGTGTGCGGACGCGCTGGAAGGCGCCGAGCGCGTGCGGTCCATCGTCCGCGACCTGCGCACCTTCTCCCGCGCCGACGAGGAGCGCGCCGTGCCGGTCGACGTGGAGCGCGTGCTCGAGTCGTCGATCAACGTGGCCATCAGCCACATCCGGCCCCGCGCGATGCTTTTGCGCGAGTACCAGCCCCTCTTGCCGGTGCTGGCCGACGAGAGCCGGATCGGGCAGGTCTTCCTCAATCTGTTGATCAACGCGGCGCAGGCGATCCCCGAGGGCGCTCCGGCCCAGAACCGCATCGTCGTCCGCACCCGGCAAGGGCCGGCCCACGAGTCGATCGTGGAGATCGAGGACACGGGAGTGGGCATCGAGCCCTGGAAGATGGAGCGGATCTTCGAGCCGTTCTGGACGGACAAGCCCGTCGGGGTGGGGACGGGATTGGGCCTCTCCATCGTGCACGGGATCGTCTCCACCCTGGGCGGCGAGATCCAGGTCCAGAGCGAGCCCGGCCGGGGAAGCACCTTCCGCGTCACCCTGCCCTCCCAAAGCGCGACGATGGCCGCCGGCTCACCGCCGCCGCCTCTGACCCAGAAGGAGCTGGAGCGCCGCCCGCGGGTGCTCTTGATCGACGACGAGGCCCACCTCGGCATCACGCTGCGCCTCGGTCTGCGCGAGCAGGCCGAGGTGGTGGCGGTCCAGAGCGGGACCGACGCCGTGAGCATGCTGCTCGCCGACGACGGCTACGACCTGATCCTCTGCGACGTGATGATGCCGGACATCACCGGCATGGACGTCTACGACCAGGTCTGCACCGCGCGTCCGGCCCTGCGCAGCCGATTCGTCTTCATGACCGGCGGAGCGGTGACCGAGCGCGCGCGGAAGTTCCTCGAGCAGGTGCCCGATCGACGCCTGGACAAGCCGTTCCGCCTCGAGCAGGTGGAGGCGCTGCTGCGGAGCGGGGTCAGGTCTTCTTGAGCGGCGCCGGAGAGGGCGAGAAGGCCTGTTCGACCAGCAGCTGCTGCTCGTACTTGTGGCTCTTCTCGCTGCCGGTCGCCGGGCTCGCGCTCTCCGGGCGCGCGACGGGAATGAGACGCCCCCTGCCGACCACCTCCGGCCAGCGCGCCCGCACGTGGTACCAGGCGCCCATGTTGAACGGCTCTTCCTGGACCCACACCAGCTCGGCGCTCTGGTACGGCTTCACCGTTTCCGCCAGCAGCGCATCGGACAGCGGATAGAGCTGCTCGAAGCGGATGATGGCGACGTCGTCGCGCTTCTTCGCTTCGCGCGCGGCGATCAGGTCGTAATAGATCTTGCCGGAGCAGAGGAGCGCGCGCTTCGCCTTGCCCGGCGCCGGGTCGACGATGATCCGCTGGAACGATCCCTGCGAGAGATCGCGCAGCGTGGACACCGCCTGCTTGTGCCGGAGCAGGCTCTTGGGCGTCATCAGCACCAGCGGCTTGCGCCAGGGGCGCAGCACTTGCCGGCGGAGGAGGTGGAACAGCTGCGCCGGGGTGGTCGGGTAGCAGACCTGCATGTTGTCCTCGGCGCAGAGCTGCAGGAAACGCTCCAGGCGCGCCGAGCTGTGCTCCGGCCCCTGCCCCTCGAAGCCGTGGGGCAAGAAGAGGGTGATGCCCGAGAGGCGGTTCCACTTGTCCTCTGCGGAGGAGATGAACTGGTCGATGACGATCTGGGCGCCGTTGACGAAGTCGCCGAACTGCGCCTCCCAGCAGCAGAGCGCTTCCGGCATGTCCAGGGACCAGCCGTAGTCGAATCCCATCACTCCGGCTTCGCTGAGCGGCGAGTCGAAGATGTCGAACCGGCCCTGCCCTTCGCGCAGGTGGGCCAGCGGCGTGTAGCGCTGCCCGGTGCGCGCGTCCGCCAGCACCGCGTGGCGGTGGCTGAAGGTGCCGCGCCGCGAGTCCTGGCCGGAGAAACGGATCGGCGCTCCTTCGTCGAGCAGGGTGGCGAAGGCGAGGTGCTCGCCAGTGCCCCAGTCGAAGGGTTCGGTCGCCGGCCCCTCCGCGAGCTTGCGCCTCTGCTCCAGCAGCTTGGCCACCTTGTCGTTCGGAGTGAACCCTTCCGGCACGCGCGAGAGCGCAAGCAGCAGCTCGCGCAGCTTGGCCTCGGAGACCGCGGTGGGGACCTCCGGCACCGACGAGTCCGGCCCTCCGCGGTACTTCGACCACAGGCCCGCCATCGCGGAGGAGCTGCGCCTGCCGCCCTGCCTGCGGGTCTTGTCCAGCTCCGCGTCCAAGCGCTCCATCCGCGCGCGCATCAGCGCGTCCGTCTCGCCGGGATTGATGACGCCTTCCTCGGCCAGGCGGCGCGCGTACACCTCTCGCGGCGGGCTCTTCTGCCGGACCACCTCGTACATGCGGGGCTGGGTGAAGGCGGGCTCGTCGCCTTCGTTGTGGCCGTACTTGCGGTACGAATAGAGGTCGATGAGCACGTCCTGCTGGAACTGCTGCCGGTAGTCGACGGCGAGCTGCACCGCCCAGACCACCGCCTCGGGATCCTCCCCGTTGACGTGGAACACGGGCGCGCGCAGGACGCGGGCGATGTCGGTGGCGTACGGCGTCGAGCGCGCGTCCTCGGGGTTGGTGGTGAAGCCGACCTGGTTGTTGATGATGACGTGGATGGTTCCGCCCGTGGCGTAGCCTTCCAGGTTCGCGAGGTTGAGCACCTCCGCGACGATGCCCTGGCCGGGGAAGGCGGCGTCTCCGTGGATGAGGACCGGAAGGACCTTGCGGCGTTCCAGGTCGCGGGGCGCGGGAGCGCCTTCCCAGTTCAGGGTGCGGTCCTGCTTGGCGCGGACCCGGCCCTCGACCACCGGATCGACGATCTCCAGGTGGCTGGGGTTGAACGCCAAGGACAAGTGCATCTTGCGTCCGTCGGCGAGCTTGCGGTCGCTGGAGTAGCCGAGGTGGTACTTCACGTCCCCCTTGCCCATGATGATCTCGGTGTCCTCGAACTCGAGGAACAGCTCGTCGGGGCGCTTGCCGAGGACGTTGACGAGGACGTTGAGCCGGCCGCGGTGGGCCATGCCCATCACGATCTCCTCGCCCCCTTGCCGGCCGAATTCGTCGACCAGCCAGTCGAGCAGCGGGATCAGGCTCTCGGCGCCTTCCAGCGAGAACCGCTTCTTGCCGATGTACTTGCGGTGGAGGAACGTCTCCAGCGTCTCCGCGTCGGTGAGGCGGGCGAGGATCCGCAGCTTCTCGTCGCGGGAGAGCCGCAATTCGTTGCCGGAGGCCTCCATGCGCTCCTGCAGCCAGTGCTTGATGGCCGGATCCTCGCCGTGCATGAACTCCACGCCGATGGTGCGGCAGTAGGTGCGCTTGAGGCGGGCGATGATCTCGCGGAGCGTGACGTCGTTGGCGCCCGCGCCGGCCGCGAAATCGCCGGTGGCGAAGGTCTTGTCCAGGTCTTCCTGCGAGAGGCCGAAGTGCTCCGGCTCGAATTCAGGCGGAGGCGGCTGCAAGAGGCCCAGCGGATCGACGTTGGCGAAGAGGTGGCCGCGGATGCGGTAGGCGTTGATCAGCTCGGAGACCTTCTCTTGCAGCTCCTCGTTGCGAAGGCGCCGGACCTCCGGCTCGAGCAGGGCCAGCTGGGCTTCGCCGTTTCCGTGCCCGTTCCCGTCCGCGGCGGGAGCGGGCTGCGTCCAGGCGCTCGCCTGGAAGGCCTGCGGGGGCGGGAGGCCGTGGAGCTTGGCGAAATACTGCTGCCACTCCAGCGGGACGGCGGCGGGATTGTTCCGCCACCGCTCGTACTGCTCTTCCACGAAGACCTGGTTCACTCCGAAGTCGCGGTCGAAGTCCATCGGGCGGAGGAAGATAACGAAACCGGCGCCTCGAAGCGACTCCGGATGGCCATTTGCCTGGCGACGTTTGGCTGCGACGAAATGCGCTGTAGGATCAAGTCGGAGCCGTGGCGGAACTGGTTTACGCAGCGCGCTTAAAACGCGCCGAGGGTCTTCCTCATCTGGGTTCGAATCCCAGCGGCTCCACATTCGAAGAGAGCTCTCTAGAGTTGTCCACAGGAAACTTGCCCCGGAGCAAGTTGATCCGCGAGGGGAAGGTCTGCCCAAATCAGTTCAAACCGCTCCGCATGATGGCCAGTCGCCTATCCGGCAGTGGCCATGCGCGCGGGCAGCGATAGGCATTATGGCGTCCACATCTTTCCAAGGAGGAATGATGCGCATGCTCGTGCTGCTGTTCCTCGTGGCCGGTTGCGGCGGAACCGATCAGACCTGCGTCATGGAACGGCTGACCTACTCCGGCGCCGCGGACGGCCAGGTGCTCGTCAAAGTCAGCTACGCCACGACCGGTCAGGTCGTCGCCGGCCGTCAGATCATCTCGTATCCCAGCATCGCAGCTGCGAGGAGCGCTCCCCAAGGCGCGGTCGGCGGCGCGTGCCGGACCACCGCGCTCGGAACGGACCCTGTCGCGCAAGCCATCGCCTGGATCGACGTCGGGGGCCGCCTCCCTCCGGGCTGCAGTGGCATCTCATTCGACGACTGCGCACCGCAGCTGACCGATCCCCAAGGAAAGGGAACCTTCACGCTTCGGAACTTCGCGCAAAACTATCTCGACATCATGCTGAAGGACCCCTGAGCGGTCACGGCGGCGCCGAGCCGCGCATCCGCGGGTGGAAGCGGCGGCGGAACCACCACCAGAGTCCCACCGCCACCAGGATCACCGCTGCGGCGGCCAACTCGAGCCCGTGCAGCTTCCGCCGGATCTCGTCCAGGTGATCTCCAAAGAAGTAGCCGAGCGAAGTGACCAGCGGAACGGTGACGGCCGCCGATAGCCCGTCGGCGAGCAGGAACTTCCAGAGCGGAACGCCCGACGCTCCCGCCAAAAAGAAGATTGGGGCCCGCAGCAGGGGAGTGTGCCGGCCCACCACCACGGTGAGGAACCCGTGCCGGCCGAAGTGCGCGCGCAGCTTCTCCAGCCGTTCGGGCGACAGGTGCTTGCGGACGCGCGGATGGTTGTAGGCGCCAGGTCCAAGCTTCCGGCCCCAGTGATAGATGAGCAGGTCGCCGAGCAGGACGCCCAGGTAGCCGCCGGCGATGGTCGGCAGGAAGCGCGTCACGCCGCTCCCTGCCAACGCGCCCGCCAGCAGCAGCGTCAGATCCTCCGATACAGGGATTCCCAGGCCGGCCGCGGTGAGCAGGACCAGCATGGCCAGATAGGTGTACTTGGCAAGGAACTCAGCGAGCGCGTGCTCCACGGCGTTTCCCCTATGTTACAACCCGCCCTCTTTCGAGGAGCACCGCATGCTGGACGCAGTCACCAAAGGCTTCCGCGCCGCCAAGCACAAGCTGACGGGCAAGGCGGAGCTCACGGAGGCCAACATCGACGACGCCCTGCGCGACATCCGGGTCGCGCTGCTGGAGGCGGACGTCGAGTTCAACGTCGCCAAGCGCTTCCTCGCCCGGGTGAAGGAAAAGGCCGTCGGCGAGGTGGTCGCCACGGCCGTGACCGACAAGAAGGGCAAGAAGATGCAGGTCGCGCCCGGCGATCATTTCATCAAGATTTGCCACGACGAGCTCGAGGCGCTGATGGGGCCGGTGGACACCTCGCTGGCCTTGACCCAGAAGGGCGAGCGCCCTGCAGGTATCATGATGGTCGGCTTGCAGGGGTCGGGCAAGACCACCACCGTCGCCAAGCTGGCGAACCTGCTCCTGAAGCGCGGCAAGAAGCCCCTGCTGGTGGCGGCGGACATCTACCGGCCGGCCGCCGTCGACCAGCTCAAGCAGCTCGGGCAGCGCCTGGAGATCCCCGTCTTCCACGAGGAGAACACCAAGCCCCCCGAGATGGCCCAGCACGCGCTCGCCTTCGCCGGACAGAAAAACCGGGACGTCGTCCTCTACGACACCGCCGGCCGCCTCGCCATCGACGAGGAGATGATGGGCGAGCTGGAGCAGGTGAAGACGCGGGTCGAGCCGGAGAACATCCTCCTCGTCGCCGACGCCATGATGGGACAGGACGCGGTCAAGACCGCGGGCGAGTTCGACCGCCGCCTGGGGCTCTCCGGATTCGTCCTCACCAAGCTGGACGGCGACGCGCGCGGAGGCGCCGCCCTCTCCATCAAGGAGGTCACCGGCAAGCCCATCAAGTTCATCGGCATGGGCGAGGCGATGGACAAGCTCGAGGAGTTCCGGCCCGAGGGACTGGCGTCCCGCATCCTCGGCTTCGGCGACATCGTCGGGCTGATGAAGGACTTCGAGGGGGTGGTGGACGAGAAGAAGGCCGAGGAGGACGCGGAGAAGATCCTCACCGGCAACTTCGACCTCCACGACTTCGTCGAGCAGATCAAGCTGGTGAAGAAGATGGGCAGCGTCAACGACCTGCTCGAGAAGTTCCCCCTCTTCGGCGAGCTGCCGGAAGGGGTGACCTTCGACGACAAGGAGCTGCACCGGGTCGAGGCCATCATCTCCTCGATGACGAAGATCGAGCGCAAGAACCCGGGGGTCATCGGCGAGGAGCGCATCGAGCGCATCGCCCGCGGGTCGGGACAGAAGAAGGAGCACGTCCGCGGCCTGCTCGACCGGTTCTTCGCCATGCAGAAGGTGATGCGGCAGCTGGGCGGCGGCCCGGGAGCGCCGGGGATGAATCTTTTGCAACGGCTCCCCGGTTTCCGGCAGCTGGCGCAGCTCAACCAGCTGAAGGGAATGCCGCCGGAGGACATGGCGAAGCTCTTCGGGCTGCCCAAGGACATGGGCGCCGGCGCGATGCCGGCCGCGGGCGGCAAGGGATCCCATTCGGCCGCCGTGGCCCGGGCGCGCCTGATGGGCATGAGCGGAGCGCCGGCGCGCGTCATGAGCGACGAGGAGAAGCGGCGCCTGCGGGAGAAGCGGAAGAAGGAGCGGCAGAACAAGAAGAAGAACCGCCGCCGCTGAGGGGATGTAACGAAACGCCGTGCTCGGCGTACCTGTGGGCGTCACCCGTTCAGGAGACGCACACATGCACCGTCCGTTCCTGTTCCTTGCCTTGGCCGTCGCCTCCCTTGGTTCCGCCGCGAGCGCCGATGGTGGCGGCACGCTCTTCGTGCGAAGCGCGGTCGAGCATCCCGATGGAACCGTCACCCTTCCCCTGCGCCGCGGGACGAGCAACGGGCGCACGGTATGGTACGTCCTGCTCGATTCCTCCAGCGGCAACGACGCGCAGGCGAAGGGCCTGAACACTTCGCAGAAGCTGGCCAACGCCGGTGGCAGCGCCGCGGTGCAAAAGGTCCGGATCATCAATGGCGTGGTCGACTTTCCCGCCTCGGTCAACTTCAACTTCACTCCCGGCGGGCGGGTGGTCATCGCCGGGCCGACCGGGTTCCCGCCCGCCGATGCCAGGCCCGCCGCGAAAGGCGACGACGGCTACAGCCCGCTCATCCAGCTGCCCGACGGAACGATCGAGAACGCGCCCCAAGTCGCGAACGACTCGGGGCGGGCGCCCAAAGTCACGGCCATCGACTTCGCCAACCGGACCGTCACGCTCGAGGAGACCCCGGGATTCTCGAACGGCAATCCGGTCCGATACCTCTCGTTGGACTCTTCGAACCCGGTCGCCGCGGCGCTGGAGAACGTCACCTGGGCCCCCGCGCTGGACGCCGCGCCGTTTCTCGACGGCGACGGTACCGACTCCTCCCGCGCAAGCCTGGCAGCGTTCGTCAACGGCCAGACCGGCGCCGCGAACCCGCAGCGGCAGGGGCTGAACTCCGCCATCCTCGACGGCCTGTCGCCGCTCAACATCCTCCGCTGGACCCCGAATCAGGGACGATACAGCCCGCTCTGGGACGTGCACCTGACCCGCTGGAGCGATTTCGCAGTCGCCAGCGGACAGAACCTGCGCCAGGAGGACTTCGGCGACGTGATCGGGCTCGCGAGCCACGGACTCGTGACCGCCCCGGACGGCAGCGCCTTCGCCGCGAGCAACTTCATCGTGAATTGCCCGATCATCAGCCAGCAGTAGCCCGGCGCTTCCCCAGGCGCGAGCGCGCGAGCAGCGTCAGGCCGGCGAGCACCACGGCGCCGGCCGCCGGGTAGCCCCAGGCGATGCCTTGCTTCTCGGACTTCGGACGGTAGGCGGCACGTCGCTCTGCCGCCTGCGCGTGGTAGGCGACCAGATCGGGGACCGGGTCGTGCGGTGGTCCGGGAAAGCGCCGGTTCCATTCCCGGAGAGCAGTGACGGCGCGACGCAGGCCGCGCGACTGCAAGGCGTAGAACTCGCGGATCGCCTCCTGCGCCTCTGGCGACCGCGCCACGTAGTCGTCGGGATCGTCGCCTTTCGAGTTGTCGTACTCGTGCCCGGACACGCCGTCGCGCAGCGTCTTCGCCGAGAAACGCCAGGCCAGGCGGTACACGTCCGCCGCCTCGCGGCTGGACCGATCGATGATCGCGCGCATCAAGTCCGGGGCCGAGGCGATCTCCGGATCGGGCCGGTCCAGCTCGAGCGGCAGCTCGCGGAAGTGCTTGGCGAGCAAGTCTTCGGACATCAAGTGATGGTTGGTGATCAGGCGCAGCCCGACCTCCTCGAGCGATCGCCGCTCTCCGAAGAGGCCGCCCAGCGTGGTGAGGTCGCGCAGCTTCGATTGAAGGAAGGCGCTCTCGAAGAAGTCGTAGATGCCGACCTGCACGGTGTGGATCTGGTTGCACACATCCTGCAGATGATGGAAGGCAGCGCCGGCGAAGGCCGCCTGCAGCCACGCCGCGGAAGGCAGACCGCTGGAGGCCGCCAGCGCCGAGAGGTCGGTGTAGAGCCGCACGAACTCCGGTCCGTAAGCGTGGGCCGTCTTGGGCACCGCGAACCGCCAAGGCTCCTTCTTGAGGACGTCCGGGTCGTCGCTCAGCGGTCCCTCGACGAGCCCGTAGTGCGCGTGGCCCTGGCTGGACATTCCGGTCAGGCTGCCGAAGTCGAGCGTCGCCGGGTCGTAGGGGATCGGCGAGCCGTCCGGCGCGCGCACGATCTCGTGCGTGCGGGGATCGCGGAGATACCGGTGCTGGTTGCGCTCGTCGTCGTCCGGCCAGCGGCTGGCCAGCTCCAGCACCCGCCCGCGCGTCATCGGTACGTCGTCGGGGGTGGCGTCGAACCCGTGCACCCTGGCCGCCGGATCGAGCATGAGGAACTGCTTGAATTCCCAGGAAGTGAACGACTCGGGAGAGGGAAACCGCTGCGCGAATGCCGGGTGCGCGGAGGCCCGCCGCCAGAACAGTGTCCGGAAGGCGTCGAGGTCTTTCTGGGTCGGGGCGACGACCGGCGTCTCGTCCGGCAAGGCATGCCGGGTGAGGAAGGCATGCACCGCTTCGTTGTAAGCGAACGCCGGCGCGGAGACGAGCGCGGCGAGGACGAGGACCCACTTCATCGCAGCGAATCGATCAGGGCGCGAAGGCGCGGCACGCCCTCGACGCTCTGGGCGCCGTACCAGGAGAAGTCGCGCCCCCCGCAACGCACCACCTGCGTCGCGGAAGGCAGGCCCCGGCGGAACACGTCCGCATCTTCGCCGGAGAAGGGGTGCGGCTCGTCGGGGAGCAACACGATCTGCGGCTCTCGCTGCGCCGTTTCCTGAAGGCTCACCCGCGGGTAGCGCGTATCGCGGGTGCCGGCGGGCCGGGGGATGGCCTGCCCGAGATCCGCGGCCAGGGGATACATCCGCTGCCGGTCCGCGAAGACGTTCTCGCCGCCGCCCAGCCGCAGCGCGTCGCTCATGTACGTCTGCCCATTGATGGTCATCAGCGGGTCCATCCAGATGGGGACGAACGCGCGCAGCGGCCGCCGCTTCCGCAGCGCCGCCTCGGCCTCCTGGACGGCCGCGTAGCCCCTGCGAAGCAGGTCGCGCGCGTCCACCTCCAGCACCTTGGAGAGGCGGGCAAGATGGGAGAGCCCGTCGGCGACCGTGCGGGGAAACGAGACGAGCAGCGGAAGCCCGAGCTGCGCCAGCGCCTCCAGGTGCGCGCGCGAATTCTCCTCCTGGTTGGCGAGGATCAGATCGGGCTCCAGCCGCGCCACCGCATCCACATCCACGTCCTTGGTGCCGCCGATCAGAGGGACGCCGGCGTCCGCGTCGCAGTAGCGGGTGCGCCCGACGAGCCGCTCTCCGGCGCCCAGGGCCAGAACGTTCCCGGTGTCGCTCGGCACCAGGGAAACGATGCGGCGGGGCGGCCGGAGGAAGAGCAGCTCGCGCTGGCGGTCGTCGAGGATGCGGAGGGCGGCCATCGGGCTTCTTCTTATGATAGGGAGGCGCATGCGCGCCATCGTGGTGAAACAGCCCGGCGGGCCCGAAGCGCTGCAGATCGCCGAAGTCCCCGATCCGCAGCCGCGCGAAGGAGACCTGATCGTTCGCGTCCGTGCCGCCGGCGTGAACCGGGCCGATCTGCTGCAGCGCCTTGGCCGTTACCCGCCGCCTCCGGGCGAGTCGGACATCATCGGCCTGGAAGTGGCAGGAGAAGTGGAGCGCCCTGCCGGCCGCTACAAGCGCGGCGACCGGGTGACGGCGCTCCTGGGGGGCGGAGGATACGCCGAGAAGGTGCGCGTGCCGGCCGCGCAAGCGATGCCGCTGCCGGCGAATCTCTCCTTCGAGGAAGGCGCCGCCATCCCCGAGGCGTTCCTCACCGCCTGGCTGAACCTCATGACGCTCGGCGCGCTGCAGCCCGGCCAGGTGGTCGTCATCCACGCGGCGGGAAGCGGGGTGGGCACCGCGGCACTGCAGCTCTGCCGGGGAGTGGCCCAGGTCGTCCTCGCCACCGCGTCCGCGGCGAAGCACGAGGCTTGCCGCTCGCTCGGCGCCACCCACGTGCTCGCGCGGCACGAAGTACCCGCCCGCCTCTCCGAAGCGGTGCGCGCCGCATCGGGAGGCAGGGGAGCGGACATCATCTTCGACCTGGTGGGCGCCTCATATCTAGAATCGAACCTCGCGGCGCTCGGACTGCAGGGGCGTCTCTGCTGCATGTCGACGCTCTCCGGCGCCAAGGCGACGCTCGATCTGGGCACTCTCTTGCGGCAGCGCCTCACCATCCTCGGATCCACCCTGCGCAACCGCAGCCCGGAGCAGAAGGCGAAGCTGGTGGCCGACTTCTCCGCGCGCGCCCTCCCCCGCTTCGAGCGGGGTGAGCTCAAGGCGGTGCTGGCCAAGCGCTATCCCCTGGCCGAAGCCGGGCGCGCGCACGAGGATCTGGCCAGCGATTGGGTTGTAGGGAAAATCGTCCTCATTCCCTAGATCTGAATAGAAGCGGAAGTTTGTGGGCGGCCTCCGCGTCCCGCAGAATGGCCGGCGTCTGCGAGCCATCGGGGGACGTTCAAAATGCCGCGCACGGTGTTGATCGTCGACGACAGCCCCACCATCCGCGGCTTCGCCAAGGTCTTCCTCAAACCTTTGAAGGTTGAAGTGAAGGAGGCCGAGGACGGCGCCCAGGCGCTGGAGATCGTCCGCGCCGAGCCGCCCGTGGTCGCCATCGTCGACATCAACATGCCCGGGATGGACGGGCTCGCCTTCACGCGCGCGGTGCGCGCCGACAAGAGCGCGAAGGTAGCCAAGCTGCCCGTGGTCCTGCTCACGGGCGACCAGGCGACCGGCCTCCGCGAGGAAGGCCGCGCCGCCGGCGCCACCGATTTCCTCAGCAAGCCGCTCAAGGGCCCCGAGCTGCAGGCCCTGGTGAAGAGGTTCTTGGGGTCTTCTGCGTGAGCCTTCCCCATCTGCTGCTGGTCGACGACTCCGAAGCCGTGCTGGCCTTCGAGAAGGCGGCGCTCTCGGGCCATTACGCGATCAGCACGGCGCTCACGGGACGGGAAGCGCTGGCCAAGGTCCCCCAGATCGATCCGGCGGCCATCCTCCTCGACCTCTCCATGCCGGAGATGGACGGCGACGAGGTGCTCGCGCACCTGCAGGACGATCCCAACCACCGGCGCATCCCGGTGATCATCATCTCCAGCGAGAAGCTGCGCGCCGAGGCCTGCCTGAAGAACGGCGCCAAGGCCTTCCTGCCCAAGCCCATCCGCGCGCAGGAGCTCTTGCCCCTGGTCGAGCGCGTGCTGGAGGAGGCGCGCGCGGAAGCCCGGGCGGGGAACTTCGCCGTGCTCTTCGTCTCCGTGGGCACCGTCGAGCTGGGGCTGCCGCTGGACAGCGTCCGCAACGTGATGCACCAGACGGCGACGCAGCCGCTGGCGCTGGGCCCCTCCTACCTGACGGAGATGATCGAGCTCCACGGCACGCCGGTGGCGGTGCTGGATCTCGCCCGTCGCCTGGGGCTGGAGCACGCCCAGCCCGTGCTCGAGCGGAAGCTGGTGGTCGTCGAGCGCGAAGGCGCCCGGATCGCCCTCTGCGTCGACGACGTGCGCGATCCCGAGGAGCTCTCCGCTTCCGACGTCACGCCCCGCGAGCGACTGGGCGGGTCGGAGCACGGCGCGCTCAAGGATGCGCTCCTGGGAGTGGCGAAGACGGCGCGGGGGCCGCTGCCGTTGATCGATCCCCGGGCCCTCGTCTCCCGCGAGCTCCTGCGCAAGCTGGCCGCCGGGCTGCGGGTGGAGCCGTTGCGATGAGGCGCTACGACGAGCAGGCGGTGGAAGAGCTGATCACCTACGCGGCCGAGTGGACCGGCTTCTCGCGCGACGCGATCCTCCCCGACGCTGTCCGCCGCGCCGCCGCCGGGCTGGGAGCGCCGTCCGAAGTGCTGCAGCGCGCCGCCATCCGGGACAGGGAGGTGATCCACGCTCTCTGCCAGGCGGTCTCCGTCGGCGAGACGTTCTTCTTCCGCCACCCCGAGCACTTCCGCTGGGTGGCCGGCACGCTGCTGCCGGAGATGGTCGAGCGCCGCCGACCCGTCATCCGCGCCTGGAGCGCGGGATGCGCCACGGGCGAAGAGCCGTACTCGATCGCCGCGTGCCTGCTCGACGTCCTCCCCTGGCCGCGCGCGATGTCGGTGGAGGTGCTGGGCACCGACCTCCTCGAGCGGAACCTCCTGGCCGCGCGCAACGGCGAGTACGGCACCTGGTCGCGGCGGCCTTCGGGACCGCTGCTGCATCCGGTGTTCTCGGACGCCGGGGCCGGCCGGGTGCGCATCGACGACGCCGTTCGCGCGGTGACCCGCTTCGGCGAGCACAACCTCCTCGAGGACCCGCCCGGATCCTTCGATTTGATCTTCTGCCGCAACGTCCTCGTGTACTTCTCCCCCGAGGCCGTGCGCACCGCGGTCCAGCACCTGATCCGGGCGCTCGCTCCCGGCGGCGCCCTGCTCTTCGGCCCCATGGACATTCCGGAGCTGCCGTCCGGGCTGGTCCGGGCCGCATCGGCCGAGCTGCAGATCTACCGGCGGCAGCAGGATGCCGTGCCCGCCTCGAAGCCGCCGCCGGTCCAGGCGCCGCGGCCCGCCCCGGTCGCGCCCCACGTTCCGCGCGTCCGTCCTCCCGAGCCGGTGGCGCTGCACCTGCGCGCGCTGGTGCACATCGAGCGGGGCGAGAAGAAGCGGGCGGCGAAGGAGCTCAACGATCTCGCCAAGCAGGTTCCCGACTATGTCCCCGGCATCCTGGAGCGCGCCCTGCTCCACGTCCGCCTGGGCGAGAAGGCCGCGGCGAGCTCGCTGATGCGGGAGGTGCTGAAGCGGATCGAGAAGCTGCCCGGCGACGAGCTTCTCCCGGGACCTGAGCCGCTGCCGGTGAGCTTCTACCGCGACTCCGCCCAGACCTTCCTCCGCTCCGCGCAGGGAGAGCTCGCGTGAAGCTCCAAAGGCGCGAGACGAACGGCTTCGCTCCGGAGCTGGACGAGCTCTTGATCCGGCGCGCGGCCCGGATCAAGCACAAGCCTCCCGAATCGGTGGACGACAACCTCCTCTGGGTGGCTGAGTTCCCCGTCGGCGAAGAGACGTACGCCATTCCCTTGGACAAGCTGCGGGCGGCGGTCCCCCTGAAGATGGTGACGCCGGTGCCGCTTTCCCCGCCCCACGTGATCGGCATCCTCCGCTTCCAGGGGCAGATCGTCACCGCGCTCTCGCTCGCCTCGCTCCTCGGCGGCCGGGGCTGGCGCGAGGATCCCGCCGTCCTCCTGGTCGTCGATCCCGGCTTCGGACGGCTGGTGGCGCTGGACTGCGAGCGGATTCCCAAGCCCAGCGGCCTGCCCCACGCGCAGGTGGAGGAAGCCCGAGCGCGCTCGAGCGGGGCGGTCTGCGAGATCACGCTCGCAGGCACCCGCCAGGTCAGCCTGCTCGATCTCCTCCGGCTGATGGACCGCCGCCAAGGCTCGGAGAAGCGCTGATGGATCCGCTCCTCGAGCAGCTTCTGGCCGGGTTCGTCGACGAGGCGCAGGAGATCTACGACCGCGTCACCCGCAGCCTGATGGAGTTGGAGAAGACGCCGGCCCAGGGCCCCAGCTTCGACGAGCTGGCCCGCGGGCTGCACACGCTCAAGGGCAGCGCGGCGACGCTCGGCCTCGACGAGCTGGCGGACTTCGCCCACCGGATGGAGGACGTGGTCCTGCCCTTGCGGGGCTCGGCGAAGCCGGTGCCGGCGTCGATCGCGGACGCGGTGCTCAAGTCCCTGGACGTCTGGATGTCGCGGCTGCGCGCGACCAACGCCAAAGGGAAGCTGCCGGACCTGGCGGCGAGCCTGGCCCTCCTCGCCAATCTCAAACCGGATGCGGCGAAGGTCAAGGCGGAGCCGGCGGCGCCCGCGAAGCGCGGCGGGAAGAAGAAGAACGGCAAGCCGCCCACCGCCACCGAGACGCTGGCCGCCGTGGTCTCGCGCGCTCCCGAAGAGGCGCCCAAGGCCAAGTCGGCTCCTCCGCCCCCGGCGCCCGCCGCTCCGGAAGTCGCTCCGGAGCCCGCGGCCGAGGATGCCCAGGGGGACAGCTGGCGCGTGAGCACGCGGCAGGTGATCGCGCTGCTGCACGAAGTGGAACGCCTGCGCGAAGTCCGCCTGCGGCTCGAGGAGCGGCGCCGCGAGCTGGCGAAAGTGGTGCAGCACCTGGATCGGCTGGGCATGCAGGCGGAGACGGCGGAGGCGCGCGGCGGCCTGCTCGGAGCGCACACCGCGCTCTCGGCGGACGGCGAGGAGGCCGCGGACATCGTCGCCTCGATGGAGGACGGCCTCAAGGCCATCTCCACCATGCCGGTGCGGACCGTGATCGAGCCTCTGCGCCGGGCCGTGCGCGATCTGTGCAAGGGGACCGGAAAGCAGGCCAAGCTCTCGGTGGTCGGCGCCGAAGTCTCGCTCGACCGCCGCGTGCTGGAGCAGCTCCGGGGGCCTCTCGTCCACCTGGTGCGCAACGCGGTGGACCACGGCCTGGAGATGCCCGAGGTGCGCGAAGAGCGCGGCAAGCACCGCGAGGGGCATCTCACCATCCGCGTCGAGCAGCAGGGGAACATGCTCTTCATCGAAGTCAGCGACGACGGGGCCGGCCTGGACCTGGAGCAGATCCGCGAGGCGGCCCTGCGCCGCGCCCTCGTCCCGGCCGAGGAGCTGGCGAGCCTGTCCGCCCAGCAGCTCCACCAGCTCATCTTCCGGCCGGGCTTCTCCACCAAGGAGGAAGCCACCGAGTACTCCGGCCGCGGCGTCGGGCTCGACGTGGTGCGCAACCAGATCCAGGCGCTCCAGGGGCACGTGGAGGTCCAGAGCGTTCCCGGGCAGAGCACCCGCTTCATCCTCACCATTCCCGCCGACCTGGGAAGCTCGCCGGTCCTGGTGGTCCGCTGCGGAGAGCACCACCTCGGGCTCCCGATGGCGGCCGTCGAGTCGTCGCGCCCGGCCCGCGACAAGGACTTGCGCGTCGGGCGTTCCCGGATCCAGCTCGAGCATCGCGAGCAGCTGATCGCGGTGCAGGATCTCGGGGCGCTGGTCGGGCTGCGGCAGCCGGAGGCGCCCGCGGACGGCCAGGCGCTGCTCATCCTCCAGTCGCAGGGCAAGAAGCTCGCGCTCTCCGTCGACGAGGTCCTCGGCGACCGCGAGCTCGTCATCCGGCCCTTGCCGATGGAGATCCGCGAGCTGGCCGCCTACCAGGGCGCCGCCACGATGGCCCGCGGCGAGCTGCTGCTGATCCTCCGGCCCGACTTCATCGTGGGCGCGGATCGGCGCGCGGAGGCGGGCATCGGCAGCACGCGCCGCGCGCTGGTGGTGGACGATTCGCTCACCGCGCGCGCCCTGCACCGGACGGCGCTGGAGTCGGGTGGATACGTGGTCCACACCGCCTCCAACGGGCGCCAGGCGCTCGAGCAGCTCCGCCACAGCGCCTACGACGTGATGGTCTGCGACATCGGCATGGACGAGATGGACGGCTACCAGCTGACCTCCGCCGTCCGGGAGCGCGTGGAGACCGACTCGATGCCCATCCTGCTGGTCTCGGCGCGCGATTCCGAGAGCGACAAGCAGCGCGGGCTGGCGGTGGGCGCGGACGGGTTCCTCACCAAGAAGGAGTGCGTCTCCGGACGGCTGCTGTCCGAGGTGAGCTCGGTGATCGCGCGGCGGAAGGGTGCGGCATGACCGCAGGGCCCGTCCGCGTTCTCGTCGCCGACGACTCCATGACGTTGCGCACCGCCTTGTGCACGCTGTTGGCCGAGGATCCGCGCCTCTCGATCATCGGGCAGGCCGCGGACGGCGTGGAGGCGGTGGAGAAGGCCCGGGCCTTGCGGCCCGACGTCATCACCATGGACGTCAACATGCCCCACCTGGACGGGCTCGGCGCCACCGCCGCCATCATGGCGGAAGCGCCCTCGCGGGTGCTGGTGATCAGCTCGGTCCGGCAGCACCGGCAGCTCGAGCTGTCGTTCAAGGCGATGGCCGCCGGAGCGCTGGAGCTGATCGCGAAGCCCGAAGGCGGTCCGGACGAGATGCGGCGCTGGGCCCGGCGGGTGGCGGAATCGGTCCTGCTGATGGCCGAGGTGCCCGTGGTGCGGCGGCACCGCTTCAGCCCCATCCGCAAGGCGCCCGTCATCGCTCACGGCGCGCACGTGGACGTGGTCGGGATCGCCGCTTCTACCGGCGGACCGCCCGCGCTGGCGCACGTGCTCAGCTCGCTCCCGCGCGATCTTCCCGTTCCGCTACTTCTCGCGCAGCACATCGCCAGCGGGTTCACGGCCGGCCTGGTGCGCTGGTTCGGCAGCGTCTGCTCGCTCCGCGTCGGAATCGCGGAGGACGGCGAGCTCCCTCAACCCGGGCGCGTCTACCTCCCGCCGGACGGCTGCGACCTGGAAGTCGACGGAGAGGGGCAGCTGCGCATGCCCCGGTCGATGGGTTTGCACTGCCCCTCGGGGAACAAGCTGCTGGACTCGATCGCGCGCACCTTCGGGTCGCGCGCGGCCGGCTTCGTCCTCACCGGGATGGGCGACGACGGCGCCCAGGGCCTGTTGGAGCTGAAGCGGGCCGGAGGGGCCACTTACGCGCAAGACGAGCAGAGCTCGGTGGTGTTCGGAATGCCGCAGGCGGCGCAGGCTTGCGGGGCGACCCGCGCGCTGCTCGCCCTGGAGAGCATCGGACCGGCCATTCTCGAGCTGTGCAAGGACAGGAGACGAACGTGAATCCGCAGAATGGTGGAGCACGGAGCGGATGGCCGCTCCAGATCAAGGTTTCCGCGCTGGTGGTGCTGGCGCTGGTCTCCCTGGCGCTGGCCACCGGGGTGAGCAACTACCTCTACTTCCGCAGCGTCCTCAAACAGGAGGCGATCGCGCGGGGGAAGGCCATCTCCGCCACGCTCGCCTCGGCCCTGGTGGAGACGCCCGACAGCGCCGTGGGGGCGACCATCGCGTCCGTGAAGAAGGACGCGAACCTCGCGTACATCGAGGTGGTCTCCCCGAATGGCACCATCGTGGCCCACACCTTCGAGGGGCGCGCGCCCATCCAGCAGGCCTCGATCCTGCGCGAGACCGAAAAGGTGCAGGAGGTGAACCTGGACGGAGTGACCTTCATCGACGTGCCGGCGCCGGTGATCACCGGCTCCATCGTCCACGTCGGCCTCGACCCGGCGGCGGCGAGCGCCCTGGTCTTCCGCGCCCAGAAGCTGCTCGCCGGCGTCACCCTGGCGGCGCTGATCGCGGCGGCGTTCGTCTCGCTGATGCTGGTGGCCCGCTTCGTCACCCCCCTGAAGACCCTGACCCACGCCGCCCGGCGCATCGTGGACGGCGACCTCACCCAGGGCATCGAGGCGGTTTCCAACGACGAGGTGGGCGAGCTGGCGGATGCCTTCGGGCAGATGGTGGGGAAGATGAAGGAGGTGCTGAAGGCGCTGCAGGAGTCGGTGCAGCTGCTCACCAACGCCGGCGGCGAGCTGAGCCAGAGCACCAACGACCAGAGCCAGACCATCACCCG
>WNFP01001957.1_pt1 | contig 31108 bp, 35 predicted proteins | sample 5400201 | NCBI WGS metagenome assembly WNFP01 (sample SAMN13153355, study PRJNA577476) | soil metagenome | isolation source: 115 cm saprolite under Madrone tree | place: USA:California | collected 2016-06-14 | reverse complement strand
AATAGCCCACGGCGTTGGCCATGTGGTTCCTCAGGTTGTGGACGACACCCTCGACGGCGCGACTGTGGAAGAGGTGGCGATCGGCGTCGGACAGCTCAGACTCGAGCACCCGTCGAACGCGCCTGCCGGCGATGGTGTCGGTGAGCGCGAGCGCAAGCACGAACACGATTGTGGCCAACAAGTATCCGAGTACCGATCCGTCAAGGACATAACTGAGCAGGAGGGCGGCGAGCGCGAAATAGCCGAAAGCAAAATAGAAAGACAGCGTGAAGTTGTGGCGAACAATACTGACGGCGGATTCGCCCGTGCTGACAGACAGGGCAAGAGTAACTGTGAACCAATTGGCAGCGATTGCCACTCCTAACGCGAGAATCCGAGGACCGAGACCTAGCGAGGCGCCGGTATAGAACTGCGCCGCCACCACTGAACCCACGCACGAAATCCACGCTTGCATGATTCCGTTCATGACGATCAGCCTCGCTCCTCGACGAGCCACTCCAACCGAACAAGCCAGCCCCACGATCGTCGCGTCGAGGGGATTTAGCAGAAGCGCGGCGGCACCCGAAGCAATTGCTGTCAATGTCAAGCGCCCGCGATCGATGCGAACCTCGGGAATGTTCAGAATCATCCCCGCGAGAACCAGGAACCCGAGTCTGCCGATATCGTCTGGATGTGAAGCTATGAAGCTGCGCTCAAGGAGATTTAGTCCGAGCACCCCTACCATGAGGAGTGCCAAGTAGCTAGCCAGTGCGAGTGGCTTCGTCAAGGTCTTCTTGGTAAGCTGCGCGGCATCCCGAACGCTCCATCGGACCGAAAGGAATACCGCGTTCTAGTCGTCGACGACAGTGTGCTGCCTCGCGCCGCCGCACGAACAATGCTTGGCACCGCAACTGGTCTCCGCCTCGTAGGCGAGGCATCTTCCGGAGAGCAGGCGTTGGTTGCGATGGCGAGAGTTAAAGCGGACCTAGTGCTCATGGACGTGCATATGCCTGGCATGGATGGGGCGGCTACGACCACGGAGTTATTGGCCCAGCACCCGCAAGCGAAGGTCATCGCATGGACTGTATCGGAGTCGAGCGACGATCTCTTACGAATGATGCGAGCAGGCTGCTCAGGGTACGTTCTCAAGGACGTTGGGCCAGGCGAGTTGCAGCGGGCCCTGTGGTCAGCAGTCCGAAGCGAGAGTCCGGTTCCACGGAAGATGATCCCTGAGGTTCTCCGACGAGTGGCCGAACAGAGCCCGCTCTCGAGGACAACGAGAACCATCGCCCTAACTTCTAGGGAGATGCAGATCCTGCGTGGCGTGGCAAAAGGACTACCAACCAAGAGGCTGGCGCAGCAGCTCGGGCTTAGGGTGCCTTCTGTAGAGACGCATCTTCACAACCTCTTTCGGAAACTGAACGCCTCCAACCGAGGTGAGGCCGTCAGTACGGCGTTGAAATTGGGGCTCATCACACTGGCTGATCTCTAAGGTCTTACTCATGGATTCCCATGAGGGGGCCTCATGGATCTCCATGAGTGGACCCAAGGGTAATTGAGGATACCCAGGCACCGTCCCAATCGCCAGACTTCGGGTCGACGTGACTTGGTTGCTGCGGATTCCGGAAATCTGAGGACGGAGGGGTATTAGTCATGGTGCGTATGTTCAGACGGCTGCTGCGAACCGGAAGTAAGCCACGCGTTGTGGGTGGCTGGATCTTCTAGTAGCGACTCGTTTTGCAAATCCGAATAGGGCCAGTCCGAGGCCGTAAATCGGGCCGGATCATGTAACCGAGAGTCTAGAATTCCAGCGTCTTGCCACCCTTCGAATCGCTTGCTTGGCCAGCGCGGATCTACCTACTCTCAGTCATCTTTGCGGGCGTGGCGATACTCCCACTCGCGTGGATGATCCATCCGGTCGGACCGTCTGCGTTGCCGACTCTTCTTTACCTTGGAATCGGCACACAAATCGCGGCGCTTAGGCCGATACCGTGGCGGTCGGGACATCAAGTCGTCTTCGATCCGCTTCTCGTCGCAACAGGACTATATGCTCCCGGCGTTGGCGTCGGGGCGGTCGCGTGGCTTGCCCTATTTGATGGCAGAGTTCCCGGCCGGACCATTACCTGGTGGGCCTTCTTTTTCAATCGAGCGATGTATTCGATCGCCCACGTCGTTCCATCAATCGCCGTTACAGCGATTGGCACAGATGGGAGTTGGTGGTCCTTACCGACACGCACAGCGGTCTATGTCGTAGCCGCGGTCGGACTCAACTACATCATGACCGGCCTAGGTATGTCGTTTGTAAGGCGGTCATCGGTGTGGACCACGATCTTCGAGAACGTCGGATTATCGACGCTGAGTGCAACCCTAGCCTTGAGTTTTTCCGGTGGAATTCTCTATCTCCTGTTGCAGACCCCTGTCGGCTACGTGATGGCACCCGGTCTTTTCGGGTTCATTTTGGCGGTACGAGGAAACGTCGCTGACGCGCAGCGGCAGGGGGAGCTGAAGAATCAGACCCTAGATTTGGCGGCTCAGGCTCTCGACGCGCGAGATCGCTACACAGAGTCGCACTCGATCCGCGTATCGGAGCTTGCGGGGAAGCTGGGTGAACAACTCGAATTAGGCGATAGGGAGTGCGAACTCATCAGGACAGCAGGATCGCTGCACGACCTAGGGAAAATCGGCGTTCGCGATGACATCCTCAACAAGCCAGGCCCGCTAACTGAAGAAGAATGGGAGATCATGCGCCGGCACCCCGACATTGGAGCCGACATGATCGCTCAGCATTCCGCTTTGACTGAGGTCGCGCCGCTGGTGAGACACCACCACGAACGCTGGGATGGGTCAGGTTATCCGGCCGGCCTGAGAGGTGATGTCATTCCTTTCGGCGCTCGCATTCTGTCCGTAGCTGACTCATTCGACACCATTACTGGACCGCGTCTCTATCGACAGTCTTTGATGACTCCGATCGAGGGCGTCGAGGACATTAGTCGCCGAGCCGATCACTGGTACGACCCAAACGTCGTCGATGCGCTTCGTGAGCTTCATGGCCTTAAACCTCTTGACTTGGAAAACAGAACTGAGGTTCCACGGAGAATCACCAGCCTTCGTGTCTTGCGCGCAAACCCTTGGTTTACCAGCCTACTTACCGCGATCGGGATTTCGTCGATCGGCGACCCGTTGACGCAGGTCGCGACACTAGTCCTTATCTATACGGCCACCAAGCACGATGCACGTATTGTGGCTTTGGCGTTTATCGTCCAGGCACTGGCGACCATCTTCATGAGCAGCGTTCTGGGCGGAGTCGCTGACAAGCTGTCCCGCAAATCGTTGATTGTGACCCTCGAGCTACTCCGAGCTGGAATCCTGGTCGCAACACCTACTTTGACGCAAGTCACCAGCGCGTCGGGATCATTTGGAGCAAGGTGGTGGCTCATTATTCCAGTGGTCTTTGTTCTTGCTTCCATAAATGCAATAGTCCAGCCTGCCCGGCAGGCTGCGATCCCTGGGTTAGTGCCCGCCGGACAGGTAGGGAAAGCAAATGCCATTGTGTTAGCCACCTCGATGTTGGCAGGAGCAATTGGATTTGCACTTGCGGGCGCAATCTGGAGCGTATTCCAGTCCCTCACTATTCTGTTCCTAGCCGACGCCGCAACATTTGCTCTTGGTGCCGTGATAGTTCTTGGCATTCCGAGCCTTGGCGGCGGCACCGCAGCAGCGCATGTGTCCGGAGCTCTTAGACGAACCTGGGCGATCGTGTCAGCGAGGCCCCAGCTCGTTATTGGGACCCTTGCGGCATTCTTCATCCCAATTTCGTTCCCGGCATTGCTGGCGATTGCGTACCAGGTATCGGGTAATGGTGGGCAGACCTATTCGTTACTGGAAGTGGTCTTGTCGATCGGGGTATTTGCAGGTTCGATCGCTGTGGGCCGGTTTGTCGCGATTGGCAGCATGCGCACCGTCGGCGCGGGCCTTTTTCTTACCGGCGTCTTCTCGGTGGCCATATTCATGAGGCCATCTGTCGTACTCATTGCGGTTTTCCTATTCTTGGCATCGATTGGCAATCCGATTTACGCGGTCGCCAATCAGACGGCTCTGATGGAAGCTGCAGACGCTACCAATCGAGGCAGCGTTATGGCTACGCGTTTTGGGCTCGTCCAGACGGCAAGCATCGTTGGCGCTGCGGCCGGAGGCCTCATCACATCCGCCTGGGGCCCGTTTGCCGCCTACGGAGTCCTGGGCGTTGGCCTCATCCTGCTAGCCCTGTACGCCCTCGCAGCGGGTCGTAGCACCGTCAACCCCCTTCACGGCGCCGCCTATGAAGAAGCCCAGCTCAAAGCCTCCGCGGCGCGCCCCGGCCGGGTAACTTAACGCGGTAGTAAAGCTCCTCTGATGCCGGTTTTCCTCGTCATACTGCGCTGATTGCGCAACGTTCGACCTGCGAGCCACTCGAGAGAGAGCGCCCCTGAAAGCGATCCCGAGGCGCCGACGCCATTAAGCGGAGCCGGTGGCTCCGCTTGGTCGCTCGATCCTCAACGGCGGCGCCGCTACCTCCAGATCGCATTCGGTTTCGCCGCCCTGATCGTCGCTATCGTCGTTCTCTACCTCCTCCGCGACTTCATCGGCGCGTTCGTGTTGGGGGCTGCGATCGCGTTCCTGATCCAGCCTGGCATCGTTCGCCTCGAGCATTTCGGCTTCCCACGTTTGGCCGCCATCGGGGTGATGTTCGTTGTCATCATCCTCGCCCTCGCGGGCCTCGTCCTCCTGGTGGTCCCGCTCGGAGTAAGTGAGGTGGCGCAGCTCCAAGTTCAGGCTCCCGGCCTAGCAGCTGCCGCACAGGACCGCATCAACAGCCTCCAGGGCTCACCCATCGAGATCTTCGGCTTCAAGGTCGACCTCAGGGGCACGGCCGAGACCATCAATGCGCACTTAAGGGAATATCTCCTGGGCCAATTTGGCAACGCAGTGAGCATCGGCCTGACCGCGCTGACCACCCTTCTGCAGCTGGTCCTCACATTCATCGTCGCCTTCTTGCTTGCGCTCGATGCAGCGTCCATCAAGCGTGTGTTGCGCCGATTCGTTCCCAGCGACTATCGCACCGACTTCGATCAGATTTGGCGACGCATTCGGAAGATGCTCTACGCGTACGTGCGGGGCCAGTTGATCATCGCCGGAATGATCGGAATCTTGTGTGGCATTGCGTGCGCGATATTGGGATTGGCAGATCCTGTGGCTCTCGGCCTCATCGCCGGCATCACCGCACTGGTCCCATATATCGGGCCCTTCGTTGGCGCAGTGCCGGCGATCCTCGTTGGTCTGGCGGCGGCCCCAATCAAGGCCGTGCTGATCGCGATTGCGTACTTCGTCATCTCGAACGTCATCCTCAACTTCGTCTATCCCAAGGTCATGGGCGATGCAGTCCGGCTGCCACCGATCCTCGTCATCGTCGCCTTCATCGCGGGATTCAGCTGGGCCGGCATCCTCGGCATGTTCGTCGCCGTTCCCCTCGCTGCCACGCTGCGCATCCTTTTCGATCATATCTATCCGCGGCTGTACGGGAAGCCCGCTTGAAGATCGCGATTTTCTCGGACATCCACGCCAACTGGCAGGCGCTGGAGGCGGTCTTACGCGACTGCCCGCCGACCGATAAGACCTTGTGCCTCGGCGATGTGGTCGGATATGGGGGCGACCCCAAGCGCTGCATCGATGAGGTCACTCGGCGGGGCTGGCTCACCCTTGTTGGTAACCACGACCGAGCCTGCACGGACGCGGAGATCCTCGAATGGTTCAACGACGACGCCGCCGCAGTGGTGCGATGGACGGTCGACACAATCGGCGACGATCGAATCGCATGGTTGCGAGGATTGCCTGACAGCCACGTTGAACGTGACGTGCTGCTCGTCCACGCCAGCCCTCGCGACCACATTTACGAATACGTCCTCGATACCGCAGTCGCGTTCGCGAACCTCGAACTTCTCAATGGCGGCGTGTGTTTCCACGGACACACGCACGTTCCCGGCATATTCGGGTTGTCCGACAGGCAGGTGAGTCACGAGTACAGCGTCGACACGTTCTCGCTCAAGGGTCCCGCCTTGGTCAACCCGGGCAGCGTCGGCCAGCCTCGTGACGGGAGCCCGATGGCCAGTTACGGAGTTTGGGACGTCGATAGCAACACATTCGAGTTTCGGCGTGTCCGGTACGACATCAAGGGGGCACAGCGCGCGATCCGGAAGGCGAAGCTACCGGAACGATTCGCGCTTCGACTCGAAACGGGGCGATGAGCCGCTGGGCTTCACTGCACTGGAGCCGAATGGGCTACGCGGCAGCCACCGGCGCCGGACTCGGGTCTCTTCTCTTCTGGGTGGGTTATTGGTTCACCTTTGTTCGGGGCAACCTTCAAGGCCCTGATTTCTTCTCCTTTTATTCCGGAGCGAGGTTGTTCGTGCTCAAGGGCGGCAGCGCCGTTTACGACCTGGTGTTGCAAAAGCAATTCGAGCTCCAGGTCATTCCACATCCACCGGGGGAGTTCGTCGTGCTGCCGTATTTCCATCCGCCCTACTACACGCTGCTGATAGCGCCGCTCGCCTTCCTCGATTACCGCGCCGCCTACTACGCGATGGCCGCCCTGAACCTGGTGCTGGCGGCCGCGCTGATCGTGTTGCTCGTACGAGGTAGCGAGCGCATACACGGCCGCGCCGCGTTGGTCGCAGCGCCGCTGATAGCCGGCTTCTTTCCGGTCTTCGTCACCATTCTGCAGGGCCAATCCGATCTCGTCGTCCTTGTTCCGCTTGCTGCCGCGTACACGGCATGGGCCCGCGGACGGATCGGGTGGGCCGGCATCTTCACCGGTCTCGCACTGGCCAAGCCGCAACTCCTTCTCCTCGTGCCAGTTCTTTTCATAACCCGCCGTGCCTGGCGCGCGCTTGCCGGATTTGCCGTTGTCATCGCTGGGTTGGGAATTGTGTCAATCACTGGATTCGGACTTGGACCGGTGCTGGGCTATGTGAATGCGGTCGGCCGATGGGCCATCGGCGGAACCCTGCCGACCAACGGCCAGATCGTCTACACGGACACCGCCGTCTACTCGCTTCGCAACGTTCTCGAGGCGGTGCCCGGCGGCGGCAAGGGAGTGGCCCTGGCGATTCTCATCCTGCTACTGGCACTCGTAGCGTTGTCCTTGAGCTGGCGGCCCGACAAGCCGCGCCTCGATTTCGCACTCGCAATCGCAGCTTCTTTGGTTTTGAGCCCGCATCAGAACGTGCACGACCTGGCGCTCCTGGTGATCCCCGGGTTCGCGCTCGCGGACCTCGCCTTGGTCGGCCAGCTGCGGTGGCCACGAGCAGCAGCTCTCATCCTCGTTCTCGCGTACGCCGCGATCAATCTCACACTTGCACTCGACCTCTGGTCGGCTGCTGCCGGCGCTTTCGCGGTTGCGGCATACCTGACCGTTGAGAGGATGGCAGTGCGACCGGATCCCATCCCGCTCGGTGAGCTGCGGTGGAGCGGACCGAAGCCGCGCCGGGTCATCGTCCTGCCCGCCTACCGCGCCGCAAAAACGCTGGGCGAAGTGGTCGGTGACATCCCCGCCGGCCACGCAGATCGGATCCTACTCGTCGACGATGCCAGCGCCGATGCGACGGTGAGCGTGGCGACAGCGTTGCATCTCGATGTCATCAGACACCAGCGAAACCTTGGCTACGGCGGCAACCAGAAGACGTGCTACCGCCACGCGCTCGATATGGGAGCGGATGTTGTGGTGATGCTGCATCCGGATGGCCAATACGATCCCGCGATCATTCCCAACCTCTGTCGAGTGATCGAGGAAGGCGAGGCCGACATCGTGCTCGGTTCCCGGTGGCTCGGCCTGGATCCGGCCAAGGCGGGAATGCCCTGGTGGAAGCGAATTGGCAACCGGTTCCTGACCGGCGCCGAGAACCGTGTTCTGGGCTTGCACCTCTCCGAATATCACACGGGATACCGCGCTTACTCGCGCAGATTTCTGGAGGCGATTCCGTTCCTGGAGAACAGCAACGACTTCGTGTTTGACACGCAGGTGCTCATCCAGGCGGCGACTTTCGGTTTCAAGATCGGAGAGGTGCCTGCGATCGGCAAGTATCACGCCGACGCCAGCTCGACGAGCTTTGTCACGTCGACGGTTTACGGACTGGAAACTCTGGCGGCTCTGATTCGATACGTCATCCATCGCGCCGGCTTTCCCAGCCCGTGGCTCACGCCGTCGTCAGATGCCGACAAACAAGCGCTTGCGATAGGCCAGGTAGCCCACCACGGCAACGTTCAGTAGCAGAGCGCCGACCTTAAGAAGTGTGATGTGGCGCACGACCTCGTACGCTTCGTAGGGGATCAGGAAGCCCGTCGCGATCACAGTCAAGTATTCCGCCCAGCGTCGGCGCATGGCCAGACCGACGCCTTCAGTACCCTCGAGCGTCGCGTACACGATGGCGACGATGGCCAGGGCGGTGAGGTGGGGAAAGTTGCCGAGGTAGGCGAGCAGCCTCAACGCGAGCTGCAGGAGGACGTTATTGCCGGCGTTGAGGTTGAGCTGGTCCTGGGCGTAATCGGCCCACTGGGTGAGCAAGCCGCTGCGTCCGGCGGTCAGCAGGCCTATGGCTCCCGCGATGAGAACGAGGGATTTCGCGATCCGCTCGACGATGATGACCTTGATGAAGGCGTCATGCTCGCCACCCATCCGGCCAAACTCGGCCCAGAGGCGGGCGAGGTAATGAGGTCGCTCCCTCGTCGGTGCGTGAGCCATCTCGGGTGACCTTAACAAGCTGGGTTTGATTCGGCCTGAGATCGACGTAACGTGCGGTACGGTTGGTCGGCTGGGGGAGGGAGCCGAGCGGGAAGGGAGGGCCCGCGAGCGGGGTTCTTAGGACCGGCTTGCGCCCAGCCGGGGTGTCGGCTGCGAACGTCAGCTGCTGTGCTCGCGATGCTCGCGGAACAGCATCACTCGGCAGGTGGCGTTCTTCAAAACATACGGCACCGTCTTCCCCAGGTTGAACTCACCGAAGCGGCGCTTATAAGGCAGCCCCATCACGATCAGGTCCGCCCCCCACTCCACCGCCTCATCGACCAGCGCCGGCCCCGTGTCGCGCGCCTGCACCAGCTCCGTCTCCACCGGCAGCGAAGCCTCGGAGGCGAGCTGCTCGACCTCATCCAGGATCTTCTCGCCCCGCTCGACCACGTCGTCCAGGACTGCGCCCAAGGGCAGCGCTCGGTTCACCTCGATGATGTGCACGCCATACAGGCGACCACCCGTCGGATCCGTCATCCGGCAGGCCAGCCGGACAGTCTCAGTATCGATGCCCTGCCCTCCAACCGCCACCAGCACCTTCTTCGATGTCGGCGGGTGTGAATGGTCGGCCATCAGTGCTGCGGTCCGCGCCGCACGCGCCTGATCAACACATAAGCTCCGAAGGCAAACAAAAGAACAGCAGTCAGCAACCCCACGCCCTTAGAGAAGGCGTCCAGACCAGGATGGCCGGCGAGATAGAACCCCACCCACAACCCGATTCCGAGCGCCATCACACCCATGAAAGTGAAGGGAAAGCGCACGGGCCCACATCCTAACAAGAGCCATACCGGAGCGCCTCCGTGGCCTCCCTATAATCAACGGGCTTTGAAGGTCCTCATCGTTGGCTGCGGCCGCGTCGGATCCCAAGTCGCGGCGGACATGGACAAGTCGGGCCACGATGTGGTCATCATCGACCGCGACCCCAACCAGTTCTCTCGAGCCTCTGTCCGCGGCGTCCTCACCAACGACTTCAAGGGCAACCAGGTCGTCGGGAACGGCACCGACGCCGACGTCCTGCGTCGCGCTGGAGTCGAGGATGCAGACGGCTTCGTAGCCGTCACGGAAGGCGACAACCGCAACATCATGGCAGCCCAAATCGCCAAGCACATCTTCAAGGTCCCGCGTGTCGTGTGCCGAATCTACGACCCAGACCGGGCCGACGCTTACGAGAAGCTTGGAATTCATACGATCTGTCCGACACTCGAGGGCGCGAAGCACATCGAGAAAACTCTGATGGAGAAATAAGCGCGTATGTATGTCATCGTCGTCGGTGGGGGTACGGTGGGCTACTACATGTCGCGCGACCTTCTCGAGCGCGGACATGAGGTGACGCTCATTGAAAGAGACCAGCGCCGAGCCGATTGGCTCGAAACTCAGCTCGGAAGCATCGTCATGCGTGGCGACGGCTGCGAGGTGAAGTTTCTGTCGCAGACGGGAATCGAGCGCGCAGACGCAATCGTCGCCGTTACCGCTGACGATGAGGACAACCTTGTCGCGCTGCAGGTGGCCAAACGACACTTCAACGTCAAGAAGACGGTCGCTCGCGTGAACAACCCGTCCAACGTCGAGATCTTCAAAGCGCTCGGCGTCGACGAGGCGGTCTCCGCGACCGAGGTGCTGCTCGGAGCGCTCGAGCCTCCGATCACCAGATAAGAGAAGAAAGCTAAGGACCGCTCACTTCAAGCGGTCCTCAAAGAGTAGTCCGACTACGAAGACTTTCCGATCCTGTAGATCTTGGTGCCGCAGATCGGGCATGTGCCGACAGTTGCGGGCTTGCCATTTTTCATCGTGATCGGTTGAGGATCTTTCATCTCAACCTTGCGCTTGTCCTTCAAACAGTAGCCTTCCATTTATGCAACCGCCTTCCCAATTTTGTAAATTTTCGTGCCGCAGTTCGGGCACGTGCCCACTGTCGCCGGCTTTCCGTTCTTCATCGTGATCGCCTGCGGGTCCTTCATTTCGACCTTTCGTTTGTCCTTCAAACAGTAGCCTTCCAATATTCACCATCCTCGGTAGAAATCCGTTTCTGGGGCGAGACTCGCCCATTCTAGGGGTCGGTCTTGCCCCGATTCAACCCCAATTCAAACTGAATTCAGCCTGATCGTGCGCGAAGCGCAACAAAATGGGTGAAAAACCGCCTATTCGTCCGACCTTTGCGCTGCATGAAACGTTTCTTCGAAAGTGCTACGTGCAGCGTCCCCAAAGAGCACGAAACGAATTTCCTCCGGCTGCCATTCACCAGCGAGTGCGCGCGTCACGCATCCGGCCATGACGCGCGCGCATTCGTCCATTGGACAGCCGGCGATGCCGGTGCCAACCGCCGGCACTGCGATGGTGCGCACTCCATATTCCTGGGCGAGACGAAACGCATCGTCCATCGACGACCGCAACGAGTCGGCGGTGGTGCGTCCACCGAGATGCATGCTCGCGGCATGAATGACATGACGACATGGCAGCTCGCCCGCTCCCGTGATCGCGGCTTGTCCAACTTTCACGGCTCCGTGAGCATCGCACTCGCGTTGAATCGCCGACCCGCCGCGCATGCGGATCGCGCCCGCCACTCCTCCACCTAATACGAGCTGGTTGTTGGCGGCGTTGACGATCGCATCGACTCGCTGCTCCGTCAGGTCGCCCGCAGTGATCACGATTCGCGTCGCAGGCATTCCTCGACCTCGGCCACGCGATCGCCCAACTCTTCAGGAGTTGCCTTGGCGATTCCTTTCACACCAATCGACGAGATGGTGATCGATGCGCATGCCACGCCCCACACGAGGGCATCCCGCAGGCCTCCACGCTGACCGCCGGTGCTCAACCACCGCGCGAGCATTCCGCCAGCCAGCGCATCGCCGGCGCCTGTCGTATCAACGACGGGCCGGTCGGTGAGAGCGGGTACTCGCACAACCCCGTCGTCGATATAGGCGGCGAGACCCTCCGCTCCCGCCTTGAGGACCAGGCCTTGCAGCCACCATTGCCGTCGGAATTCGTCGGGGTCTTTGCCGCCCAGCGCCGCGAACTCCTCCTGGTTGCAGAAGTACCAGCTCGCTCTCCGCAAAACGTCTCTTGCCTCGGGAGGCTGGGCGTGCACGTACGAGAGCATCGCGTCGGCGGCCAGGAGCTGCGCGCCGCCCAGCGTTGCCATCAGCTGCGACTGGCGATCCGGTCGCATCGAGCCCACGAAGGCCCAGCCCGTAAAGCCTGCGGTCAGAGCCGGCGTCCAAGTGTCATAGATGTTGTCGCGGTTGCCCAGGTCGACGTTTCGGCCATGCTCCTGCCGGGCCCGCCACCGATATGTCGGAGCTTTGAGGATCTGAAGTAGCTCGGTGTCGATGGGGTGGCCGCTGAAGGTCTGAGCCACACGCTTGGCCCCGTCAGTGCCGACGGGTGCCACAACTTTGACCGGAAGTATCAGGCTCGCCGCCAGCGCGAAATACACGGCCGAGCCTCCGAGCGTTTCTTCAACCCTTCCAAAAGGGCCATCGCGTGTATCCAAGGCGACCGAGCCGGCGACGAGGAGCTGCGGGAGAGGGTCAGGCACGGCGTCCGGTGCCGCTGTGAGCAGAAATCACGTGCCGCGCGTCTCTCAGCTTTTCCAGGAAATCCGCGACGTCCACATACTCCTCCATCTCCATCCAGCTTCTTCCCAGCTCGTGAGCGGAGTGGGCGTCTGACCCGGTCGACGTGACTTTGCCGAGCTCAGCGGCGAGCGTCGCTGCCGCCGCGTTGGCCGCATGGTCGCACCACGGATTGTGGACCTCGATGATGTCGATGCGGTCTGCCAGCTCGACGATGCGCTCGGCGCGAAAGTGAGATCGGTTGCGGTCGAACGGATGCGGTATGTAAGTCAGGCCGCCCATCTCGTGCACCAGGTCCATCACTTGCTCGGGTCTTTGGTACGGAGGAAGGCGTCGCGTGATGAACAGGCCGATGACTTCGCCCTCGAGGGTCTTGGCTTCTTCGCCGACGATCGCAAGCTCAGGGGCAATGCGCGCCAGCTCGAGGGCGCCTTCGACGGTGTTGTGATCGGTCAGCGCGATGCGCTCGAGCCCGCATTCGCCGCTGCGTTCGATCAGCTCATCGAGCGTTGTCCTGCTGTCGTGGGAGTAACGCGAGTGAAGGTGGAGGTCGACCCGCACTCGGCCGGTCTCGACCCGCTTAAAGAGCGGCTTCTGCGAGCTGGCGCTCGCGCGCCCTTGCGAAGAGTGGAATCACCTCAGCGGGTCCGCGGCTCTTGCATGCTTGTTCCATCAACGCCGCCTGCGCGTCGTAAAGAATCTCCATAACCTGCTCGGGTCGGCGCTCACGTCCAAGGCGACCGGGCAGATCGGCATGCGCTTGTCGCAGGACGACCATCAATCGAGCAACCAGCCATCCGGGGACGATGCGAACCTCTTTGACCAGGCACTCTTCAACCCAGAAGAGCAGCTCATCGGATTCTTGCAGCAAACGGCGAGGTGTCATCACTCTCCGCCGCCTGCGATGCCAGCGGAGGTAACGCTCCTGCTCCTCGATCGTCTGCTCGAGCATGGCCCGCAACCCACTATATCAGCGGGTCGCCGCGCTGCTGCCGGCTTTGGACGCCGTCGGATAGCACAACGTTCGCCAGCCGCCCGCGGCCGGTATCAGATGGACCTGCCGGTCGAAGGTCCACTCCCTCCATTGCTGTCGAACGCGATAGCGCATGACCATCTGCGCGACGTTCTCATAGGTACGGTGATGCATCCGATCGGTCCATCCCTCGAGCACCGTCACGCTGATCACCTGCATATCGAGGAGCTCAGCGTCATCGCCGAGGCGCGGCATGTCCCTGATGAACGCTTCTCGTCCACCCCATGCGCGCTGCGCATCCTCGGCGAGCATCTCCCACATCTCGTCGAATCTGCCCTCCGCCTGAAGTCTCATGAACCGCATCTCGAAGGTAGCGGGCGCGATCGACACTGGCGGAGGCGGCCGCATCGGCTCGGCGACGGGAGGCATGGCCGCCGGGCCTCCCAGTGCGGTACCCAGCATCGAGGTCGTCACGAAGCGGTCGAACTCGTCTGACGGCCACGTCGTAAATCGCCCCGCAAGGCGGGCGAGCGCGGCCTCGATGGCTGGCCAGCGGCGAAATGGGCGCAATAGGGTATTGACCATTGGCGCTAGATGTTGTGTTATTTCCACAGACTGTATACAGAATGTGGGTAACTCGCAACCACTTACGTTCTGGGGCGTGCCGCCGGAGGCGTTTGCCGGGGGGCGCTGAATGTTGCCGTGGATGCGGGCGAACTCGCAGCGAAAGATCGTCATGGCGTTCCCGCCTGCGGGTCCGCCGCAGGTGATCAGGATCGGAGTGAGCGCCTGGCGGGTCGGTCCTCGACCTCAGCCGGCGGCGAGCCGGCGCACGATCGCCGCCACCTCATCGAGCGGAACCCCCACCGGACACGCCGCTGCCGCAGCCGCGAGATCTGGCGATTCGCCACCCACATCGGAGGCCGCCGCACCCAACCGCGCATAGAGCCGCATATATGAGGTCGCGAGTTCGGGCAGGGGCACGGTGCCAATGCGTCCGGCGGCCAGCGCGCATAGCCCGCAGTTGATACAGCCGATCATGCGCGGATGGCGCGCGCGCTCCTCTGGGAGAAGCGGCCGGACGCCGTCGTGCGCGTATGTGTCGAGAAGCTTCGCCAGCTGTGAGCGCGGGCGCGTCAGCTTTCTGCGTGTCAGGTGCACGCCATATGCAAACGCAAGCTTCGCAAGCGAATCCGCGCGTGCCATCAGTTTCGATACACCCTGTTGCGCAGCCCCCGCAACGAGCCGATGGCGAGCTCTTCTTGCGCCCAACCCGAGTGGCCGAGAACCGGCGCGCGTCCCAACCACGCACCGCGGATGAATTCGTGCGCTGCATCGAATCGTTGAGAGGCGCTCCAGCCAAGCTCAGTGCCGATGACGCCCGCAGCTCGCAGCACGCAAGCAGCGCCGGCGCATGGTCCGGCCGCCAGGCCGACGCGACGGAATGCATCGGCAATTGTGCGCACCTGCTCGTGCCGAGCCGCGTGCACCAACTCGGCTTCGGTGATCGGCTCGCACCTGCACACCATCCGTCCGGAGCGCGCCTCGCTCAGCACTGCGGCCGCGTTCGATCCGTGTCGCATCTGCAATTTCATCGCCGCCAGCGCATTGATCCCGAACCTGCGTCCCAGCTCGTCCGGCGGCTCGATATCCGACTCATTGCCCGGTAGCGGGCGCGTCGCGGTCACGCTCGGCGCCTGGTGGCCGAGCTTGCGGCACACCACATCCGTGGTCTCTTCGGCCATCAAGCGATACATGGACAGCTTGCCGCCGGCGATGGTCACGAATCCTTCCGCGCCGTCAGGCGCGTGGTCGATGACCTCATATCGCCGCGACAGCTCGTCCTCATATCGCCGCCACTTGAAGAGCGTCGGCCGCACGCCCGTCGTCGTGCGGACCGGCCGGTAGTCACGTATCGACGGAAACACGCGCTCAAAGGCTTGCAGCAAGTAGTCGACCTCGTCCTCGAGCACATCGACCGAGTCGAGGTCGCCGTAGAAGTCGTCGTCGGTAGTGCCGAGCAGCGTAAAGCCCGCATGCGACACCAGCAGCAGGTCGCGGCCGTCGATCGATTCGGCGCTGATCGAGAAGTTGGAGATCCGGTGCGGGTACACGATGTGAATTCCCTTCGCCGGGCGCAGATGGACTGTAGCGCCGGCCATGCGGCTAACCTCCGGCACCCATGGACCGGCAGCATTGACCACGACCCTGGCGCGCGCCTCGGACATCGAGCCGTCCGGCCCGTGATAGCGGACTCCGATCACCTTGCCGCCGTCGCGCAGCAGGTCCACAACGCGGGTGTGATTGAGGGCGCGCGCACCGTGCTCCACAGCGTCCTGGACGTTGGCGAAGACCAGGCGGTGGGGGTCGACGCCCCACTCCTCCATGGTCACCGCGCCGATGATGTCGGCCGAAAGGCCCGGCTCGGCCTGCCGCGCTTCATCCGCCGTCAACCGGACATGCGGATGAGCGTGCTTCAGCGGCTGAAATCGGTCGTAGACCTCCATCGCCGTCTCCATGCGTTCGATGTTGTTCTTGTCATGCGGCAGGACCGGAATGATGAAGACGACCCTGTAGACCATGTTCTTGGCAATGGACACGATGTAGCCCGCGTCCTGAGTCGATAGGCGCGTGGTGTCCCAGTCGAACTCGAGGTAGCGCGGACCGCCGTGGATCATCCAGCTCGAGCTGCCGGTCGTGCGACAGTCCGCGTAGCGAGAGGTCGCGCGCGATGCCCGCCCCGGTCACGCCGCCGCCGATGACGCAGACGTCGTGTGCGCTCGGCGCGCTCAAGCGAAGCTCACGGCCGAAGCTTAGCTGGCGGCTTCGTGCTGCTTCTGGAACTCTTCGATGATCGCCTTGGCGAGATGTGCGGGCATCTCGTCGTAGTGCGAGAACTTCTTCGTGTAGCTGCCCCGCCCCTGCGTGATGGAGCGAAGGTCAAGCGCAAAACGCAGCATTTCCGACTCGGGCACGGTGACGCGGACCAGCTGGTAGCCGTCGTCCGGCTCCGTGCCCATGATCTTGCCCCGGCGGCCGTTGATGTCCGACATGATGTCGCCGAGGTTCTTCTCGGGCACCTTGATCGTCGCCTCGACGATCGGCTCGAGCAGAACCGGACCCGCATCCAGCGCACCCTTTCGGATCGCCACAGATCCCGCGATCTGGAAGGCCATGTCGTTGGAGTCGACCTGGTGGAACTTGCCGTCGATGAGGGTTACTTTGACGTCCACCATCGGGTAACCCGCCACGACGCCCTTCGCCATGTTGTCGACGATTCCCTTTTGAACCGAGGCGCGGAAGTTCTGCGGTATCGCGCCGCCGAAGATCTTGTCCTCCCACACGAATCCCTCGCCGCGCTTGGTGGGTGCCACCTCGATGACGCAGATCCCGTACTGGCCGTGCCCGCCGGACTGCTTGACGTGGCGGCCTTCGGCCCGGCTGTGGCCGGAGACGGTCTCACGGTAGGCGACGCGCGGCAAGGCGGTCGTGGCCTCCACGCCGTACTTTCGCTTCAGCTTTTCCAGGATCACGTCGAGGTGGACGTCGCCCAGCCCCGCGATGATCAGCTGATGGGTCTCCTCCATCCGCTCGACGTGCAGCGTCGGATCCTCCTCGGCGAGGCGCGCCAATCCGCTCGAGATCTTCTCCTCGTCGCCGCGGGCCTTGGGGGTTATGGCGAGGCCGTAGGCTGGAGCCGGTAGGTCGAGCAGCGGCAGCGGACCACCGTCTTTGGAGCCAAGCGTGTCTCCCGTGAGCGTGTGCGTGAGCTTGGTGACTGCCCCGATGTCGCCGGCCTTGATCTCCGCGGCGGAAACGTGTTCCTTGCCGCGCGGGAAGAAGATCTGCGCCAGCCGCTCGTCGGTGCCGCGGTTCAGGTTGGTCAGGTGCTGGTCCGCCTTGATCGAGCCGGCGACGACCTTGAAGTAACTGACCCTGCCGAACTGGTCACCGCCTGTGCTGAATACGAACGCCTTAGATGGCTTGGCCGTATCGCCTTCGGCGGGCGGTAGCAGCTCAGCGATCGTCGACATCAACGTCCGTACGCCGAGCAGCTTGGTCGCCGAGCAGCAGACGACCGGCGCCACCTTGCCGGCGAGGATCCCTTCGCGCAAGCCGCGCTGGATCTCCTCCTCGTTGAGCGTCCCCGCGTCGAGGTACTTTTCCAGGAGCGAGTCGTCGCTCTCGGCTGCAGCCTCGATCAGCTGGCCGCGGTACTCGTCGACGACCTTCGCCAGGTCGTCGGGAATTGGTGCCTCCGTCCCCTTGCCGTCGCTCGTCGTTACAAAAGCCTTGAGGTGCAGCAGGTCGACTATGCCGCGGAAATCCTGCTCGCTGCCGATGGGAAGGTGGAGCGGAAACGGTCTGGGCGACAGGTGCTCGCGCATCGCGGTGACCGCGCCGTAGAAATCGGAATGTTCCTTGTCGAGCTTGTTGACGACCACGATCCGGGGTTTGCTGGTGCGGTTGCAGAGCTCCCACGCGATCTCGGTGCCAACGGCCAGGTGGTCGTTCGGACCGACGACCACGACCACTCCTTCGGCCGCGCGCAGCCCGCTGAGAACCTGCCCCGTGAAGTCGAAGAAACCTGGGGCGTCGAGGATGTTGATCTTGAAACCGTTGTGCTCCACGAAGCCCACGCCCAGGTTGATCGAGATCTTCCGGCGCTGCTCCTCGGGCTCGAAGTCCATGGTCGCGGTCTGCTGGTCGGGCGAGCCCAATCTCGGGATGGCGCCCGAAGCGAACAGCATGGCCTCCGCCAGCGTGGTCTTGCCGTCATGTGAGTGACCCAGCAGGACGACGTTCCGAATCTTGTCAGGCGCGTAGTCAGCTGCCATCCAACCCCCAGCTATAAGCTCGCTATGCCAACGGGCAGGAAGGCTAAGTCTAAGGACATGCGGCCGGAGGGCCGGCCGAGAGATTTGGAGATCCAGGTGGCCCGAGCCGAAGGCAGGGGTGGCCCGGCTAGGAGCGCACTGGAAGTGCGCGACGACGACGGGACGGGCCCCCTAACGCACGGATCGGGACGCATGGGCTCCAAAGATCCGGCTGGCATCTCTGGCCGCATGGCCAAAGCTCGATTAAGGGACGGTTGGCTTGGGTATGATCTGATTCCCAATGGTTAAGAAGACCGCGTCCATCGAAGAGGTCCTGGCAGCCATCGAGACCGCCCGCGACAAGGTCATGGCCGACGAGGTCAAGTCGCTCACGAAGCTCGGCATCCCCAAGGCGATGGCCTACCAGATGATCGCCAGTAGATTCCACCAGAAGGTGGGGAACCAGGAAGAGGCTGAAGCCGATCCGTTTGAGGGCAACGCCACCTCCTGGGAAGAGATCGGCTAAACAGCCTCCTATGATCCGGGCGGCGTGAATCGCGCCCGCCGGCTCGCCCGTCTCCTCAGCATCCTCGCCGCGATCATCGCCGAGCCCGGGCTAAACCCCCTCGAGCTTGCTGCACGTGCGGGGGTTTCCGAGCGGACGCTGCGGCGCGACCTGACCCAGTTGCGCGAGCTCGGGTACGAAGTCACGTTCACGAGCGGATATGAAGTCCAGGAAAAGCTGAACCTCGATGGACGGGCGCGGGCCCGCAAGCCGAAGAGCGCGTACGAGCAGCAGCTGGAGCTGTTGCAGGCGGTCGCCCAGGCGGTCGGCAGCGCCGGCCTCGGAGGGGACGGGACTGCAAGCGCGTCGGTTCGCGCACGAAGCCGAACCAAGAGCTCCAAACCACCGAGCACTCAGACCTGGCCGATCGTGCTGATCCCGACCGGAGACGCCGACGCCGACTTCATCTACGCGACGGGATTCGCGGTCGAGACCGGCCTGTACATCCATTTTGGGCACCGCGACGACGTGCTCGTGGTCAGCGCGCTCGAGATCGATCGCGCGCGCGCCCAGAGCAAGGTGACCAACGTGCTCCAGGACCGCGAAGCCTACCTGTACAAGTCGTGGGCTCGTCTGGCGGCGAAGATGCTGCACGAGAGGGGCATCGACAAGGCACGCGTCTCACCGCGACTGCACGCTGTGCAGCTGGAGGATTTGCGCGCCGGCGGGATCACGGTGGAGGTCGATCGCGGCCTGTTTGCGGCCGAGCGGCGGCGCAAGTCGGCCGTCGAGGCCGAAGCCATTCGTGCCAGCCAGCGCGCGGCGGAGGCGGCTGTCGTCGAGGTCGTCCGCCAGCTTGCCACTGCCGAGATCAGAGAGGGAGTGCTCTGGTCGGACGGGAAACCCGTGACCTCCGAGCGGCTTTACGCGCGGGCCCAGCTGCTGCTCGGTGAGATGGGCTTCACGTGCCCGGACATGATCATCGCCGGCTCACCCGAAAATGCCCTGCCCCATTTCCAGGGCGAGGGACCGATTCGCGCCGGCGCCCCGGTGATCATCGACATCTCCCCGGTCGGGCGGACCAGTCACTACCACGGCGATCTCACCAGGACGGTGGTCATGGGCGAGGTGCCCGACGAGTTTCGGCGCATGCACGCAGCCACTGTGCAGGCGCTCGAAGCCGGCGAGGAATCGATCCGCTCGGGTGTGCCGGCGAACGATATTCATCTCGCGGTGTGCCAGGTCCTCGTCGACCGTGGATTTGGCACTACCTCGAAAGGCTACGAGGGCCCCGAAGGCGTGGCCAGGATGAACCACAGCACCGGCCACGGCGTTGGGCTTGATGTTCATGAAGAGCCCGCGCTCCGGGAGACGTCTGAAGACCCGCTGCGAGAAGGCGATGTCGTCACGGTGGAGCCCGGGCTCTACAAGCTCGGGCTCGGGGGCGTCCGCGTCGAAGACACCGGGATGGTAACTGACCACGGATTCCAGAACTTCACGACCATCACGCGCAGCCTCGACCCCATGGACTACTTGTAAATGGGCGAGCTGCGCATCGAGCATGACGACCAGCTGTCATCCGGCACGTGCACACACTGCGGGGCCCCGTTCGAGAGCGTCATCGGGGTGATGTATGAAGATGACGACCCGATCGCGATCTATCGGGCCGACATCTTCGACCACTTTCACCGCGAACCGGACCCCCGGGTTGTGCTCTCGATCGCGGTCGGCGACTGGAGCGACGGGACCGATCGTGCGGACCGCTGCTCTGCCGCAATCGAGGCCTGGGCGGTCGGCGACCGGGTCCAGATGGCCTTCAGCGATCGCGCCGGTTCGACCTGGGAAGAGCTAGAGGTCGTCAGCTGGCAGCTGACCAGCAAAGAGGCGCAGGCAGGGCCGCTGCGTGAGGCGTTCCTTCGCCTCGCCGATCACATCGCCTGCCAGGATCGACGGCTCCGTCGTGCGCTCGCTCCGGTCGCGCCCCGTTAGCCAGGCCTGTAAACCCGGACTTTACATCCCGTAAGCTTCGTCCGTGCCCAGACAGGAAACTCTCGGAGAACGCATTCGCAGGCTGCGGCAGCAGCGGGGACTCAGCCTGGCGAAGGTCAGTGGCGAGGATTTCAGCCGCGCGTTCCTCAACCAGGTCGAGATGGGTCGCAGCCAGCCTTCGACAAGGGTGCTGCGTGTTATCGCCGGCCGGCTGGGGACTGAGGTCGACTACCTGCTCGAGGGCAGGCCGCCGAACCTCGATCGGGAGCTGGCGCTCGAACGGGCTCGCATCCTGGTCGCGCGCGGCCAGGCGCGACGCGCGCTGTCAGCCCTGGCCGAAGCCGTCGATGCGACCGATTGGCAGCTGCGCGCCGATGTGCGCCTGTGCCAGGCGGAGGCCCTGCGGGCGATCGGAAGCTCAGAAGAAGCCGACGCGATCATCGCCGAGGAGAGGAGAGTCATCACCGCCCATCGCGATGCGCATCGCCTCGACCGCCTGCATGCGTTGGAGCGTGGCCGTCCTTTTTCGGTTGGTCGTGGGGACACCGACGCCGCCGTTCGCGTCCATCTCCGGCTGGCTGACCGGGCCCTGCGCGCGGCCAGAGGCGCAGATGCGCTGGAACACTACCGGGCCGCTCGCGTCCTGCTGGAGGTCTAGCCGTTACAGCTGCGAGTTCGCAGGCGAGCTCCAGTTGAATGTCGGCGGTGTGGGCGCTGTCGTTTCGGACGAGATCACAAGGCTGATGACCTCGTGCTTTGCCAACACGATCTTCGTGGGGTCGCCGGTGAACAGCTGCGGGCCTTTTCCGTCACTGGCGTCGACGTAGACGTAGAGCTTCTCGCTTGGCGTGAGCGTGAACGTCGAAACGTGGGTTGTGTCGAGCGGCTCGCTGGGCAAACCCGAGTTCTTGTTCCAGGCGGTCCAGACCGCGAAGAACTGGCCGAGGTTGAACTTATCGTTCGCGGGCGACTCGATGTGGATCACGTCGGGGTTGGCCGCGTGCACGTGAAGCCAGTAGTAACAGCTCGCTGCCCCAGTCGAGTCGGTGACGATGCCGAGGTTCGCGGGGAGGTGGGTGAGGACGCCTTCGTGGACGATCTGGAGGGCGGCGTGGTAGTGGACCTGCGTCTGTTCCAGCCGGTCACACGGAACGCCGGCCGCGGTCGGTGTTGGCGTCGGCCGGTTATTGGCGTACGCATAGATGCCGAGCCCGATGGCCAGCGCGACCAGGATTCCCAACACGGCGACTGCAAGCCACGGAATGTCCGGTCCGGATTTGACCTTGGGCGGTAAGCGGCGCCCGGACTTCGACTTGGTCCCCCGCTGGGGCGTCTTCGCACGCGTTGAAGAGGCCATGCCTTGATAGAATACCGACCTACCCTTTCTGGCCTCGGCCGGGTGGCATCCGCCCCCGTTTTGACCGCGGCCTGAACCCATAGGAAGGAGGTCCCCGTTGCGGGATTACGAAGTTCTGTACATCGTTCGCGCCGACCTCGATGACGACAAGGTGCAAGACGTGGTCAAGCGCGTGAACACTCTGATCGAGCGATCTGGCGGCACAGCTGAGCGCACGAACCTCTGGGGGAAGCGCAAGCTCGCCTACGAGGTCAAGCACCAGAAAGAGGGCTCTTACGTCCTCCAGGATTTCAGCATCGCACCGGATCGCATACCTGAGCTCGAGGCGGCGCTCAAGATCACCGAGGAGGTGCTCCGGCACTTGATCGTGCGCAAGCCGGAGAAAGCCGCGCCGGCCCCCGTCGTATCGCCACCCCCGGCGGAGGTCGTCCTCGAGCCAGTCGCAGTGGAGCCGGAGGTCGTTGGCGGCAGGTCGCGTGGCGACCGAGAGGAGGAGAAGTCCTAGATGTCGAATCTCAACAAAGCGATGCTCATCGGCCGGCTGACCAAGGACCCGGAGATGCGGTACACGCCCAGCGGCACCGCGGTCACGAACTTCAGCATCGCCACCAACCGCTGGTCGACCGGGCCGGACGGCGAGCGCAAGGAGTTCACCGACTACCACAACATCGTCGCGTACCCGATCGGCAAGCGGAACCTGGCCGAGACGGTCGCGCAATACACACGCAAGGGCGCGCTCGTTTTCGTCGAGGGCCGCATCCAGACACGTTCGTGGGAAGGCCAGGATGGGCAGAAAAGACGTGTGACCGAGATCATCGCCAACGACGTGCAGTTCCTCGAGCCGCGAGGATCCGCCGGCGGCGGCGGCAGTGCCGCGCCCGCGCGTACGGGCGCCGCGACTCGTGACGACATTCCCGCTCCGGACGACGCGCCACGCGACGTCGACCCGGACGAAATTCCCTTTTAGGAGACATCAATGGCAGTCAATCGTCCACCACGTGAATCCAGTGGCGGTGGCGGCGGCTCTAGAGGGCCGAAGCGCCAGCACCGCAAGGTGTGCAGCTTCTGCGTCGAGAAGGTCGCATACATCGACTACAAGGAGATCTCGCGGCTTCGCCGGTTCGTCAGTGACCGTGGAAAGATCCTGCCCCGGCGCGTGACGGGCACTTGCGCCCGCCACCAGCGTCCGCTCACGACGGCGCTCGAGCGCGCACGGGCTATCGCCCTTCTTCCATACACGACGGAGTCGCATTAGGCCAGTAGAATTCAAGGCGCCGCCGCAGCCCGGTACTGGAGCGCGCCCATGACCTTCTCGACTCAGCTTCGCATCCCTGGCCCGACCCCTCTCCCGGAGCGGGTCGTCCGCAGCATGAGCCGGCCCATGATCGACCACCGCGGGCCGGAGTTCGCCGCGATCCTTGCCGAGATCACCGCCGGGGCGAAGCGTGTCTTCAAGACTTCGAACGACCTGCTGTTGCTCACCTCGTCTGGCACCGGCGGGCTCGAATCCGCCGTCGCCAACCTCGTCTCACCGGGCGACGAAGTCATCGTCGCCCTGTGCGGTAACTTCGGCGAGCGCTTTGCCGCCCTCGCCTCCGCGTACGGCGCCGACGTCGTGCGGCTCGAATTCGAGTGGGGCCAGCCTGTCGATCCGGATGACCTCGCGAAGGTCGTCGAGCACCACCCGAGCGCCAAGGTCGTGCTGCTCACGCACAACGAAACGTCGACCGGGCTCACCAACCCGCTACACGAGCTGGCCCGCGTCGCCCGCGATGCGGGGCGGCTGGTTGTGGTCGACGGCGTCAGCTCCATCAGCTCGATCGCGATCGAGGCCGACGCGTGGGGTATCGACGTCGCCGTGAGTGGCTCACAGAAAGGCTGGATGGCGCCGCCGGGATTTTCGCTCGTGAGTGTCAGCGAACGCGCCTGGGCCCGGCAGGCCAAGGCCCGCTCACCCCGCTTCTACTTTGACTGGAAGGAAGCCAAGGCCTGGGGCGAGAAGGGGATGACGCCTTTCACACCGGCGGTGAGCGTCGCCTTTGCGCTTCAAGAAGGGCTGCGTATGCTCGAAGAGGAAGGTCTCGACCACGTTTATGAGCGCCATGCGAGGCTCGCGCGCGCGACCCAATCAGGGCTGCAGGCGCTCGGCTTCCAGCTCTTCGCGCAGGAGGGCTACCGCTCGAATACCGTGACTTCGGCCGTTACTCCCCCGGGCGTTGACGTTGGCGCGCTGCGGATGCTTCTCGACCAGAAGTACGGAGTGGTCATCGCCGGAGGGCAGGGAAAGATGACCGGCAAGCTGATCCGAGTCGGCCACCTCGGCGCGGTGGCCGAAGGCGATGTGGTCCAGGTGCTGTGGGCGATGGAGCAAGCGCTCGAAGAGCTGGACGTGGCCCCCGCCGAGGGGCGCGCGGTGGCCGCGGCCACCGCTTCGCTGCAGAGCGTCCCAGCGTAACGAGCGAGTTGCCCCGGATCCTCGTCGCGGACCCGCTCGCCGAGGACGGCCTGGAGCGGCTGCGCCGCGCCGGCGAGGTCACCGTGGTCAACAAGCTGCCCGAGGCTGAGCTGATCAAGCGAATCCCAGACTTCGACGCCCTGGTCGTACGGAGCGAAACCAAGGTGACCGCGCCAGTTCTCGAAGCGGGTCGGCGACTGCGGGTCGTGGGGCGCGCGGGGGTCGGGGTCGACAACATCGACGTGCCCGCCGCGACGCGCAAAGGCATCCTTGTCGTCAACGCGCCGCGAGGAAACATCGTGGCGGCCGCCGAACACACGATTGCGCTCCTGTTCGCACTCGCCCGCTCGGTGCCGCAGGCGGATGCATCGGTGAAACGTGGTGAGTGGACTCGATCGCTCTTCATAGGCACCGAGATCCGAGGCAAGATACTCGGCGTCATCGGCCTGGGCAACGTCGGCTCGGAAGTCGCCAAGCGCGCGCACGGACTCGAGATGGAGGTATTGGCTTACGACCCCGTTGTCTCGGTCGAGCGCGCCGAGCTTTTCAACGTGCAGCTGGTCTCGCTGAACGACCTTCTCGGACGGTCCGACTTCATCACCGTCCACGTGCCCCTGGTGGATGCCAACAGGCATCTCATCGGCGCGCCCGAGCTGGCTCTGGTCAAACCCACCGCACGACTGATCAATACCGCGCGCGGCGGCATCGTCGATGAAGCGGCTCTCTACGCCGCGCTCGAGTCGGGGCGCCTGGCGGCAGCGGCGGCGGACGTATTCGAGCACGAGCCCGCTGGTGACAGCCCCCTCTTCCGGTTGCCCAACTTCATCGCCACTCCGCACATCGCTGCGTCCACGGTCGAGGCTCAGGCGTCGGTCGCGTTCGACGTGGCCGAGGAAGTCGCCGCGGTGCTCGCCGGCGATCTGCCCCGCTATGCGGTCAACGCCCCCGCGCTCCCGCCCGAAGAGCTCGTTTACCTGCGCCCATTCGCCTTGCTCACCGAGCGCCTGGCATCGCTGCACAGCCAGCTCTTTGGCGGCAGGGTGGGCGCGATCGAGCTCGAGTTCGAGGGTGAGGTGGCTGAGCACGACGTGAACCTGCTGGTTGCGGCGGCGATTCGCGGCGTTCTGCAGCCTTTCACGGAAGACCGCATCAACGCCGTCAACGCGCGCCTCATCGCGTCGAGCCGGGGCGTCAAGCTGATCGAGCGCCGCAGCCCGGCGCATGGAAGCTACGCCAGTCTCGTCACGCTTCGTATGCAGGGCCACGAGCTCGCGGGCACGGTGCTCATGGGGGAGCCGCGTGCGGTTCGAATCGACTCGTTCCGAGTCGACCTGATGCCAGAGGGGCGATTCCTGGTCAGCCGGCACGATGACAGGCCGGGGGTGGTCGGCAGCTTTGGCACGATCCTGGGCCAGCACGACGTCAACATCGCGAGCATGCAGGTGGGTCGCGATGCGCCGAGGGGCAACGCGATGATGATCCTCGCCGTCGACGATCCGGTCAGCCCCGACGTGCTTGCGCGCTTGCGCGACGTGGCCGGCATGTCCGACCTTCGATACGTCGAGCTTGGGGGCGCGTCCGATAGCTGACGTACGAGCGCTCCCCGGAATCCGATACCGACTCGCAAGCGCCGGCAACCTGAGCGCGCTGGTCGCGCCACCATACGACGTCATCCCGGATGCCGACCTGCGTCGATACGAGGCCATGTCCCCGTTCAACGTCGTTCACGTCACGCGGCCGGGCGCCGACTACGAAAGAGCAGGTAAGACTTTCGAGGAATGGGAGCGCGACCGAATCCTCCAGGCCGACGAGCCGTCCATGTACGTCCACGAAGTGACGTTCAACGGACGGCGTCGCCTTGACCTGATCGCGGCATTGCGGCTGCAGCCCTACGAAGACCGGGTTGTGGTGCCTCACGAGCGCACGCACCGCGGCCCCAAGGAAGACAGGCTCGCGCTGATGCGCGCGACACATGTGAGCCTCGAGCCTCTCTGGTTCGTTTACGAGGGCCGCGCCAGCGGTCCGCCGCAAATCAACGAAGTGGTCAGCAAACGGTCGCCTGCTGTCGCCTTTACGGGTCCAGAGGGGACGGAACACCGGCTGTGGACGATCACCGACCGCGTCATTCATGCTGCCGTGCACGCGGCTTTCGAGTCGATGCCCGTGCTCATCGCCGACGGGCACCACCGTTACGAGACGGCACTGTCTTATGCCGAGGAGGTCGGCGGCCCCCCGGACGCCGCCTCTCGTTTCACGCTTGCCCTGCTGACAGACATCGGCGACCAGGGCCTGGAGGTGCTGCCTACCCACCGGGTCCTGAAGGCAGGTGTCACCGTCACCGGTGGCGAGGAGATGCCATCACTAGAGGCGACGCTGGCCGCGATTCGCGGGCGCGTGGCCGCCGGCGCCTACCACGACCATCGGTTCCAGGTGCTGCCCCTGGAAGGGGAGATGGCGTTGGTGGAGTTGCACAACCAGGTGATCGACAACATCCTCGGCAAGCGAAACCCGGAGGAGTTTCTGATGTACACCCGCGACGCCGCCCAGGCAGTGCGCTGGGTGGACGAGGGGGCGGGTAGTGGCGCCTTCTTTCTCGACGCACCCGACCTGAGGCAGGTTTTGAATCTGGCCCAGGAGGGGAAGACACTTCCTCAGAAGAGCACTTACTTTTACCCCAAGCCGCCATCCGGGATGGTATTCCTCCGGCTCGACCCGAACCGGCGGCTATAGTTAGGAACCCCAACCCCAGAAAACGAAGATGCCTACATACGGATATCGCTGCAGCAACTGCGGCCACGAATTCGAGATCCAGCAAAAGATCACCGACCAGCCGCTCAAGGCCTGCCCCATGTGCCAGGGCAAGCTCGCCAAGATTCTCTACCCGGTGGGAATCAGCTTCAAGGGCAGCGGGTTCTACACGACTGACTACAAAGGTTCGGGAAAGAGCTCCGACGGGTCGTCCGGCGACGTCGCCGCCAAAGCGGGTGGCGGTTCGGAGAGCAAGTCTGAGTCCAAGCCCGAGTCGAAGTCGGAGTCGAAACCGGACCAGCCGTCAGCCTCGAAATCGGATTCCAAAACGGAGAAAAAGGCGTCTTAGATGGCAGATATACAAGCGGTTACCGACGGCGAGTTCGAGTCTGTCGTGCTGAAGGCTGACCGGCCGGTGTTGGTCGACTTCTGGGCCGCGTGGTGCGGGCCGTGCCGAATGATCGCGCCGATCGTCGAGCAGCTCCATGGTGAGCTCGGCGACAAGGTGTCGGTCCTGAAGATGGACATCGACGAGAACCCGGCGACTCCCATGTCGCTGGGGATCATGTCGATCCCGACTGTGATCATCTTCAAGGACGGGAAGCCTGCGGAGCGGACGGTCGGCTACCGGCCGAACATGAAAGGCGACCTGAAGGCCAAGCTCGAAGCGCTGATTTAGTCGCGGTCTGCGCGGCGGGCGCAAAGCTTATTGTTCTATTCGTGCAGGTTGCGATCTACACCCGTAAGGATCCGGGTGGGAAGCGCTTCCTGAGCACCCTGCAGCGCCGGATCGGGCGGCAGGAGATTCGGGCCTGGGAGGTTCGGCGGAAAAGCCCGTTGACCCTGGTCCATTCGGGCGACCGCTACGCGAGCGTGCGCGTCACATTCTTTCGGTCCGGTACGCGGAGCTTCGCGCGTGTAGCTCGGGATGGGAAGCTGGGCGCCTTTCGTTCACCTGAGCCAACGCTGGTCGCCACGATCGCCGGGCCTTCGCAGCTTGACAGGGTGCTGAGCTTCCTCGTCGGCCTGCTTACCAGGCACGCGGAGCCGCTCGGCGTCGAGGGCATCGGCATCCCGCTGACGGACTAGCATCTTCGCGCTGGGGATGTTCGGGGGCTGGTGCCTCCCGCGGTCTTCAAAACCGTTTGCGGGGCGCTGTTGAGGCGTCCTGGGTGGGTTCGATTCCCATCCATCCCCGCCAAATTCGGCGTCGATGACAGCCAAGTTGACAGCCAAAAGCCGCAAACGGTTTTCCGAATCGTTTGCGTACGGCGGCCGCGGTCGACCTCTGCATACGCCGGCGCAACCAGGCCTCCGGATTGCTAGCGATAACTCGCTGCCATCGGCAGCAACGTTGCTGCCAGTATTGCGTGAGGTATGCCGCCAATACCTGGAGCTATGGAAAGCTGACGACCGTTATACCGGCACCACCACGTCGACTCATGAACCATCGGCTGATTCAGCGGAGTGGCTGGCTCGTGTGGGTAGAGATCATGGTGAGTCTTTCGCGGCTAGGCTCTTGACATTGTCATCCAGACTCGGTTCCCCACATGGCGAGTCGGCACGGCACGGCTGGACTGAGCTCATGGTGAGGCTACCCCAGGAGGTCGAGCGTGGCTCGAAGCCCCACCTGTCGCCGAAGAAGCTCCAGGCTCTCAAGACGTTGGCCAATTGTCATTTGGAAGCGATGAAACGCCTGCACGAGCGAGTGGAAAGCGTAGCCGCCGAGGCGTTAATTGGTACTTGGGACCAACGGTTGCTTGCAAGCAACTTCTATCCAGCTGATGATGAGCACGCCGGTGATGAAGGTGCACGACGGTTCGATCCCGGGGGTTGGCTATGGGAACTGCTAGCCGTGACTGAGTGGCGAAGCTTCGCAGAGAGTCTGCATATGGAGCTGAGCGATTCGGAAGTTGAAGAACTGATCTCGTGGGGCAAGGCAATTCCGCAAAACGCGTTTGGCAAATACTTAGCGGCCTCTTTTTGAAGAGCGAGGTATGCCTTTCCCCTAGACCCCGCGCCGCTGGTCTGGGGTTCAATAGACGCGTCGGGCGCTTCGATTTCCTATGAGCGAGGGATGACCTCGGCCGGATAGGATCGCCGGCCGGGTGGGGGCAGGTCGCGCTACCCGGCAAGCCTAAAGGTTCCGCGGAATGCCTTTTTTCCCAAGTGGTAAGTATTAAGACCATATGGTAACATTAGTTACCAATGCGACTAGACCAGCCGTTAGACGACATCCTCGTTTCGAGCAGCCACGTAAGGGTTCTCCGCGCCTTGTTCGGACTTCCCTCGGGGATGGAGAGGAGCGGGCGCGATTTGGCGCGGAGGGCAGGCGTTTCACATCCACGCGCAAACCAAGTGTTGGCAGACCTTTCTGAGCAGGGATTGGTCGAGGTGCAACGGCTACCGCGGACCGATCTCTATCGCGTCAACTGGCATCATGCGCTGGCTGAGCCCCTCGGCGAGCTTTTCGAGTTGGAACCGAAGTTGAAATTTGAACTCCTGGCGCTCGTGGCAAGCGAGCTGAAGGCCCGGCACCTTCCGGTAAAAGAGGCCCGAATCTTCGGGAGCGCCGCTCGAGGCGCAATGGCGCCGAGGAGCGACGTAGACCTCGCCTTGGTGACATCGCGCGAGAGCTTAGCGGCGGTGGAGGCCGCAGCCCAGGAGATAGCCGAGAAGGCCCGTGAACGGTTCGGTACGCGGCTAAATGTGCTGGTAGGTTCACCGTCACTCGAGAGATTGAGCAAGAGCCGCAAGGCCGGACACGGTGTCTGGCAGGCGATCCAGCGTGAAGGCCTGGATGTATTCGCGGCGACAAAGGCCGCCGGCTAGTGGTTAAAGGCAAGACGGCCCAAGTCCGACGCACCGAGGCCCGGCTTTACTTGGACAAGGCCGTTCAATTCATCGATCAGGCCCGCTCGGGACTCGATTCAGGGCGCAACGACGCGGCTCTCCTCAACGCAATCCACGCTGCGATCAGCGGTACCGACGCAGTCACGGTCGCCTTGGCAGGTGTTCGTTCGACAGATCCTGACCACCAACGGGCCGCCGATCTGCTAGCCGAGGTTGCTGCTTCAGCTCCTGAAGGCCGCGAGCGGGTACGTCAGCTGCGAGCACTGCTCGCGCGAAAGAACGCGGTGGAATATGAGTCCCGGAAGGCCAGCGCAAAGGACGCGCGCGACAGCGTCGAAAGGGCTGGTCGAATCGTCGATTGGGCCAAAGACATCGTCGCGAAAGCGCGTCTCTAGAGTCGTTCAGGCATTAGGCCGACCCTGACAGGCTGCAATCCGCCGACTCGCCAGAGTTGAGACTGTACTTCTGAACTGGGTTGCACCGGATCCGGATAGGAACCGTTTGGGCGATAGTTGCTACCGATAAGCATTCGTTAGCTGTATCGCTCGAGCGCGCATAGTCACGAAACTCGGCCGCACTGACAGCCAAGATGACAGCCAACATGATGGATGCCACTGGACAAGTGCAGACGATGGTGGATTCTCGAGGCCCGCGATCGAACTGGTGCGGACGCTGGTGGACGACAGCGGAGAGAAGCCCCGCGGTCTTCAAAACCGTTTGCGGGCTTCCATAGACCTTCGTCTGAATTCGTCATCGTCCGCTGATGTCCGCCGCACGAATGGTTGACAGCCAATGACAGCCAAGTCGGTGCACAGAGCGACGAACGGCTGCTTGGAGTTAGTGAGTCGCAGGCCGGTGCCGCACGCGGTTTTCTGGACCGTTTGCGTTCCAGCCTCGCGCGCGTCCTCTCTTATGGGTGGGTCCGAGGGTGAGCGAGCCGCAAGGCCGAGATTTTGGAGGGGCCGGGTCCGTTGTGTGCGAGGTGACGGCTTGCCGAGGCCACCGGGTGGATATTGATCTGCGATTCTAAACTCGCCAGCAAATG
>WNFP01000436.1_pt1 | contig 31198 bp, 31 predicted proteins | sample 5400201 | NCBI WGS metagenome assembly WNFP01 (sample SAMN13153355, study PRJNA577476) | soil metagenome | isolation source: 115 cm saprolite under Madrone tree | place: USA:California | collected 2016-06-14 | reverse complement strand
GATGATGGACAGCATTTTAGAACAGTCGGCGGCTCGGAGGCGGCATCGCGTCGTACCCCTGCTGAAAGAGCGCGAGCAATTCCTCTCGCATCTGCTGCAGCGAGGAACCAGCCAAAATCGAGTGCGATCGGTTGCCGCATATCTCATTCACATCATCCGATTAATGGAACTAACCACTCTTCGAAGGGTCGATTTGGAGGAGATCAAGAAAGCTGGCGTGTGCTTCGGTAACTATCGAGGACCACACCGAAGAGGGAGCGCGGGAAGGACGGCCGCCAACAGCTTCACCAATGTGGCCAAGAACTGGTTCCGTTTTCACGGCCAATTGGCAATTCCTCCAGCTCCGCCCCTGCCGTTCGATGAACAAATAAGAGATTTTGTTGAGTTCATGCGATCCGCGCAGGGGCTGTCCCCCGTCACCATTAGAGGATACAGTTCGAGAGCTGGAATCTTTCTGGGGTGGTTGGCAAAGCGGCAAAACAGTCTCTCCTCGGTCTCTCTGAATGACGTCGATGAGTTCCTCGCAAGCAAAGCGACAGACGGATGGTGTCCGGGAACCCTTGCAACGCATTGCCAAGCGCTTCGGGCCTTCTTTGGTTACGCGGGCATCCGCGGGTGGTGCGCGCCAAGCATCGCCCGTGGCATCCCGAGACCGGCAGTTTCCAAATACACTGGCTTAGGCGGAGGACCGACATGGAAGGATGTCCGCCAATTGCTGCAATCAACGAGGGGGAACACGCCCGCAACGCTTCGCGCTCGTGCAATCTTATCGCTCTGCTCCATCTATGCGCTTCGCAGCAGTGAAATCGGGCGCCTTCGCCTGGGCGACTTCGACTGGCGCGACGAAACATTTTCCGTGCAACGATCGAAGCGAGGAGGGATTCAACACTATCCGATCCAGTATGAAGTTGGAGAGGCAATCTTACGATATCTGAGGAGCGGGAGGCCGCATTGCTCGTGCCGACACGTTTTCGTGACGTTGCGGCCCCCGTACCGGCCCCTACAGTCGTCATCGTTGTGGCAAGTCGTGAGCGCGCGCATTAAGCAGTTGGGAATAGCATCTAGACACAAGGGGCCGCATGCGCTTCGCCACGCCTGCGCAACGCGTCTTCTGAAAAAGGGGACGTCTCTAAAGGAGATTGCGGATTTCCTTGGGCATCGCGACCCTAGGTCGATCGGAATCTATGCGAAGTACGACACGCGGTCTTTGCGAAAGGTTGCTGCCTTTCGTTTGGCTGGGTTGCAGTGACGCTATTCGAAGCCGTTCGAATCTATATCGAGCGAAAGCGATCTTTGGGATGGGCTTACGTCGAATCTGGGGGTGGCCTTCTATCCTTTGCAAAGCAGGTAGGCGATGCCCCCCTTGCCTCCATAACCGCTCGCCAAGTGTCGGCATTCCTAAGCGGTCCGCGCACGGGGCCCGTCACATGGCGATACAAATACCAGAAGCTCAAGAATTTCTTTGAGTTTTGGGCGGCACGGGGTGGGTTGGAGGCGCCGCCGATGCCGCCGATTCGCTCAGCCGGTCCTCGAACATTCGTTCCTTACGTGTATTCCCGAGCGGAACTGCAGCTTCTATTGAAGGGAACACGGTTCAGTCAGAAACGGGATGCCTGCAAGATCGGGCCGCAAACCCTGCGCATATTGCTGCTCTTTCTCTATGGAACCGGCGCAATCACCGGCGAGGCGCTGCGGCTGAGACGTGAGGACGTTGACCTGAAACGGGATTTGGTTACGATCCGCGGCAAGAGGTTCAATCGAGTGAGGCGCATCCCGATCGGTCCCGACCTGCACAAGAGATTGCGCCAATATGTCGATTCGGCCTCTCAAGAGAAGCACCTAGGCGAGAACTTCTTTACGAACAGAGACGGCAACGCCATCGAGGCCCCCATTCTCCGCAAGAGCTTTCAGAGACTTCGAAGACTTTCAGGAGTCACACGCCATGACGGAGCCTGCTATCAGCCTCGCATGTACGATCTTCGCGCTACCTTCGCAGTCCATCGGCTAACGGCCTGGTTCAAAGAGGGAGCGGATCTGAATCGCATGCTGCCGGCACTCTCGGCGTATCTGGGCCAGGTTGGGCTGGGCTCAACAGAGCGATACTTGTCCATGACCCCGGAGCGCTTTCGAAAGCAACTCGTGACGTTGAGTCCTCAGCGCAGAAAAAGGAGATGGCGCGACAATCCCGCATTGATGAAATTCTTGGCGGAGTTGTAAATGCGGCGAGGCGAGTGGCAAAGTCTCCTGGGTCCAAAACCATTGCGACTAAGGGCGAGAATCGCGCAACTACTGATACCGCTGATACCGTTTTGATGGGAATTAGGGCGAATTGGGGAAACTGTAGAAACTGTACCCGAAGATCCCCGAAGATCGGAATCGCTTGTAACCCACTAAAACACAGGGTATTATCGCGCAAGTGTAGGTTTCACTGTGACTTGCAGGTAAGGGCCTAAAGAGAATCCCACTCTCTCCGCCATTCCGGCAGTCCGTTATTGCAGACCAAACGGGGTTCGATTCGACCTTCGATTCCATTCTTGCCCTGACCGTCGAGAACCTCCCCGTGTGGTGTCCCAGATACGTTTCGTCCAAGTCACGCTTGGTGTCCAAGAACCCTGGAAATCAGTACCGAAGAGATGAGCTTGTTGAACGGGTGGAAAGTATTGAAAACGGCGCAAGTTTGTTGTATTCAGTACATAGCGGTATTTAGTTGAGCCTAAAAGAGCTGGCAAAGCTGTGAGGTTCGAGTCCCTTCTTCGGCACCATCTCCTTCGTTATCTTGACTTTAGATGCCAGGAGTACTTACCATGAGTACCGGAGGCTCCTGGGGCCAAGCTCGATTGCAATCTCAGCAAGCAAGTCATGACGCCAGCGGGGTGTCGCTTTTGCCCAGCCGTACTGTCTGCCAACGGGCGCGGAGTCAACGCTGACGTCGTCCTTGTCCGGCGGTGTCGCGAAGAACACCACCATTCCGCCGGCTGCTTTCGCGAAGAGCATCATCCGGCGCGACTCCCGAGTCGAAGGCCACCTCGCCGGCCATCGCCGAAGCCATCGTGGCGTATCTGACCGAGATCAAGATCTCGAAGACGCCAGCAACTTACAACGGCATAACGGATATGTCTGTCCAATTGTGACAGGCGGTGAAATAAATTAGACACCGGAGCGTGCGTGGCACAAAGGGAGTACGCTCCAGTGGTCCATGTAGTCCTGGTTTGGGGGGATGAACTTGGAAACGTCACTCCTTCTACTTGAAGCGGGGCGAGAAGGTCGAGTGAAGCAAGCCTCGGCACGAAAGCGGCCCCCAAAAAAGATCGCAACGAGCAGAACTAAAGCTGAGAGGAGCCATATGTCAAAGCACGATTCTGTCACGAAACGTAACCGACGCCCGAAATCGGACAGGCGGGAAGACTACACTGCACGCACCATGGCGGCTGTGAAAAAACTCGAACAAGCAGCGAAGATAAAGAAATAACTACGTCTACTTTTCCTCAAGGACTTGCCTCGCGATCCCAGCAGTCACTTGGCGGACATCCTCACGCTCAGTTCTTCTGCTGGTGTTGGACGCTTTCTTCGCAGACGAAACGGTTCTGCCCCGGATTGGCTTTGACCCACTCGATTCAGCCTTGACCGCCCGACCGCGGGTGCGCGGGGATTTGCTCCCGTATAATTAGGGTTTTCCTTATGGCGGCCAGCCTTGACCAGATAATTGCGGCTACCCGGGAACGCCTGTCAAAAGGGCGCAGGTCGGCGCGCGTGCGCGCATGGGAGCGGCAGGCGGCAGATCACGAACCCCGCGGATTTCGGAACAAACTGGCAGCGGTGGCGGCGACCGGAGTAGCCGTGATTGCGGAGTTGAAGAAGGCTTCGCCGTCGAAAGGACTTATTCGGGAGCAGTTCAGTCCGGGAGGACTGGCTCGCGAACTTGAGGAGGGTGGGGCAGCGGCCCTGTCGGTATTGACCGAGCCAGAATTCTTTCAGGGGTCGCTCGAGAATCTGCAAGCGGCTTCGGGCAGCACAGGTTTGCCGTGTCTGCGAAAGGATTTCATCGTGGACGAGGTGCAGATCGTGGAAGCCCGCGCCCATCGGGCGGACGCGATCCTGCTGATCGTGGCAGCGCTCGAGCAGGCCTCGCTTGTGACGCTGGCGGCGAAGGCTCGGGATGCTGGGCTTGACGTGTTGTGCGAGGCGCACGACGAAGATGAGTTGCAGCGCGCGCTGGACGCCGGATGCGATCTGGTGGGAGTGAATTCGCGGGATCTGCGAACCTTCAAGGTAGATCTGGACACGGTATTCCGTCTGGCGAGGAAGTTTCCACGGGGAGTGCTGGCTGTGGCTGAGAGTGGCATTCGTTCCGCAAGCGATGTAACGGATCTGCGGTCAGCAGGCTATGAGGCCTTTCTGATTGGAGAGTCGTTGATGAGGGCGGCATTTCCCGGCACTGCGCTGCGGAGGCTGTTGGCAGCCTGCTCTGTGCCGACTGCGGAGTAGGGTGCTCGCAGCCGGGAACAACGAGGAAGGCGGGGTTCAGGGAAGCCGGGGTGGTAAACGCAGCTTCAAATGACCTGGGTCAAGATTTGCGGGATGACAAATCTGGAAGATGCGCTCCAGGCGGCGGAGGCGGGAGCGGATGCGCTGGGGTTTGTGTTTTATGAGAAGAGCCCTCGGAACGTGGAGGTGGAGACGGCGCGAGCGATGGTGGCAAGGTTGCCGGATACGGTGGAGAAAGTGGGCGTGTTCGTAGGGGGCATGGGTGAACAAGCTGTCCTCGACATCTTCAATCACGCAAGGCTTACGGCAATCCAGTTGCACTCTGATGTCGATACCTTCACCAGAGAGGCTTCGAACCAGGCGTATGGACGGGGACGCTTCTGGCAACCACCAAAAATGTATCAATCCTGGCCGGCGTCTTTCTTGATCGAGCAGGGCGACGCGTTCAGGAGTTTGGCGAGCAGCGGATCGACGTTCTTCCTGGATTCGAGCACATCCGAGAAGCCCGGTGGCACAGGGATCCCGTTTGACTGGAAAAAGGCGCAACCGCTCGTCGACAGTCTCAAGAACGACGTCTACTTCGTGGTTGCGGGCGGACTGACGCCGACAAACGTGGTTGATGCAGTTGATATCCTGCACCCCTGGGGCGTGGATGTGGCTTCGGGTGTGGAGGCGCGGCCCGGGAAAAAGGATCCGGACAAGGTGCGGGCATTCGTCCAGGCCGTGCGTCGGGCTGAGAGAGGCACGTAACAAAATGGCAACTGCAAAGGTTCAATCCGAAATAGCGAAAAGCAGGTCCTTGGCTCCGCTCAGGATGACAAAGCAAACAAGGAAGACGAAGCCAGACGTGGCGCCGGCCGGCCGATTCGGCGTCTACGGTGGTCGGTACGTACCAGAGACCCTGATGGCGGCGCTCGAGGAGCTGGAGCGCGAGTATGAGGAGGCGAAGCGGGATTCGAAGTTTCGCAAACGCTTGGATGTTTTGCTGCGCACATACGCCGGACGTCCCACGCCGCTGTTTTTTGCGAAGCGCCTGACGGGGAAACTGGGTGGGGCGAAGATTTATCTGAAACGGGAAGACCTGCTGCATACCGGGGCGCACAAGATCAACAACTGCCTGGGACAGGCGCTTCTGGTCGAACGCATGGGGAAGCATCGCGTCATCGCCGAGACCGGTGCGGGGCAGCATGGTGTTGCGACCGCGACGGTCTGTGCGCTGCTTGGGTTCGAGTGTGTCGTGTACATGGGCACCGAGGATATGCGACGGCAGGAGTTGAATGTGTTCCGCATGCGGTTGCTGGGCGCGGAAGTGCGCGGGGTTTCGTCCGGGTCATGCACCTTGAAGGACGCAATCAACGAGGCCATGCGGGATTGGGTAACCAACGTCCGCACGACCCACTACCTGCTGGGGAGCGTGCTGGGAGCGCACCCCTATCCTACGATGGTTCGCGACTTCCACCGGGTGATTGGGCGCGAGGCACGATCGCAAGTTCTGAAAGTCGAGGGAAAGCTGCCCACGGCGATCATCGCATGCGTGGGGGGCGGTTCGAATTCGATCGGAATTTTTTACGACTTCATTCCAGACAAGCAGGTCCGGCTGATTGGTGTTGAGGCGGGTGGACGCGGCGAGCGATTGGGTGAGCATGCGGCGCGGTTCCGCGGCGGATCACCGGGCGTGCTGCAAGGGACATATTCGTATGTGCTCCAGGATCGCGCGGGACAGATTGCCACCACCCATTCGGTGTCAGCGGGGTTGGATTATCCGTCCATCGGTCCGGAGCACTCCTGGCTGAACGATACCGGACGCGCCCAGTACGTGCCCGCCTCGGACCAGGAGGCGCTGGAGGCAACGACCGTGCTGGCGCTGACGGAAGGAATCATCCCCGCGCTCGAGTCGGCGCATGCGGTGGCCGAGGTCATCAAGCGCGCGCCCAGGATGAAGAAGTCGGACGTGGTAATCGTGAACGTCTCCGGGCGCGGGGACAAAGACATTGGGATCTTGCGGGAGAATCTGAAGATCGATGCTTGATTTCAGATTCTGGACTGCAGCTTGCCAGATCTGAAGTCACGAAGTCTGAAATCCATTTCTCATGCCCTTTCATTTTGAAAAGAAACCGTCGCTGGTGGCTTATGTAACCAGCGGCGACCCCGATCTGGAGACGACGCGGGCGGTGGTGTTGGCTGCGATTGACGCGGGCGCGAGTGTCATTGAACTGGGTGTGCCTTTCAGCGATCCCCTGGCGGACGGCCCGGTGATCCAACGAGCCAGCGAGCGGGCGTTGAAGCACGGTACATCTCTCGAACAAGTGCTGAAACTGGCGGCCGAGATTCGGGAGACGTCTCAGTCAGTGGGGCTGATTGTCTTTTCCTACCTGAACCCAATTCTGCAAATGGGGCTGGAGCGATTCTGCAAGATCGCTCGACTGGCCGGGGTGGATGGCGTGCTGGTGACGGATCTGCCGGTGGAAGAAGCGGCCGTGTACCTTGCCGAAATGCAGAAGAACGATCTTGCGCCGATATTTCTGGCGGCACCGACCAGCACCGACGAGCGCCTGAAGCGCATTGCGGCGGTCTCAAAAGGATTCGTGTATGCCGTTTCGCGGACCGGCGTGACCGGCGCACGAAAGGAGATTTCCGACGATGCCCGCAAACTAGCCCACCGGTTGCAGAAATTTACCAAGCTTCCGGTCGCGGTGGGGTTCGGGATTTCGACTCCAGAGCAATTCGCGGCGGTTGGCGGGTACGCGCACGCGGCGGTGGTGGGAAGCGCGATTGTGGAGACAATCGAACGGAATCCGGGGACGGAAGCGGCAAGTGTGGGAGAATTTGTGAAGAAGCTGTTAGTGGGTGGCCGCTAGGCGTGGCCTGGATCCCTGACGAATGGACATCGCAGACTGGCGCAGGAAAATCGATGAAATTGACGAACGGCTGGTGGAGATCCTGAACCAGCGCGCGCAGGCCGCGCAGGAGATTGGGCGGCTAAAGCGAGACTCGGCCCTGCCGGTCTATGAACCGGATCGCGAACGTGTGGTGCTGGCCCGGGTCCAGGAAGCCAACCGGGGACCACTTCAGCATCGACATCTGATGCAGATTTATGAGCGCATCATGGACGTGATGCGGAATATCCAGAAGGAAGAGATGGTGGGTGACAGCGGGCCGGCAGCCGGCGAAACCGAGCTGGATACGAACGACTAGGAGTGGTCAGGACACTCCGAACCTTCGGATGAGACCCTGAAGCCGTATTGAGAGACAAGATTTGGCCGAGCCCAGCTTGGCCGGGCGGGCCGGCGTCTGGCCCCAAGTGATTCTTATGATTGTTGCGATGCAGGAAATGGCGACAGAGGACCAGATCCAGGGGGTGATCGACCACCTGGTGACTCTGGGGTTCGAGGTGCACCGTTCGACCGGCGCCCGCCAGACGGTGCTGGGTGCGGTGGGTGCGCGCGCGGATGTCGACGTCCGCAACTTTGAATTGCTGCCCGGTGTGCAGGAGGTACACCGGATCAGTTCGCCCTACAAACTGGCGGGGCGGTCGTTCCGGCCGGAAGGGACAGTGGTTCGGCTGGCCAACGGTGTAGAGATCGGCGGCAAAGAAGTAATCGTCATGGCAGGGCCCTGCTCGGTGGAGTCGCGGGAACAGATCGTTCTGGTCGCCGAACAGGTGGCTGATTCCGGAGCGCGCGTGTTGCGCGGCGGGGCATTCAAGCCGCGCTCGTCCCCCTATTCGTTCCAGGGCATGGGCGAGGACGGGCTGAAGTTGATGCGCGAAGCGGCCGACCGCCACGGATTGCTGGTGATCAGCGAAGTCATGGAGATTTCGCAGATTCCGATGATGCTGCCGTATGTGGACATTCTCCAGGTGGGGGCGCGCAATATGCAAAACTTCAATTTGCTGCGCGAACTGGGAAAGGTTCGGAAGGCCGTGCTCCTGAAACGAGGCATCGCAGCGACGATTGAAGAATTGCTCTTGTCCGCCGAATACATCATGTCGGGGGGCAACTACAACGTCATTCTGTGCGAGCGCGGGATCCGAACTTTTGAGACCTACACCCGCAACACGATGGATATCTCGGCGATTCCGATTGTTCATAAGCTGTCGCATTTGCCGATGACGGCCGACCCGTCGCACGGGACGGGGCGTCGGGATAAGGTGGCGCCGATGGCGCGGGCGTCGGTGGCCGCAGGAACCGATGCGCTGCTCATCGAAGTGCACAGCAATCCGGATAAGGCGCTGTCCGATGGCGCGCAGTCGCTGTTCCCCGATCAGTTCTCCGCGCTGATGAAGGAGTTGCGCGTGATCGCACCGGCGGTGGGGCGGACGATGCGGTAATTGAGGGACGAGTCATGGAATCGGTGGCTCGTTGGGTCGGTCGTCTCTTGACTTGACCGTCGCTAGGTTCTCAGCCAGGCTTCATGTCCATTCGACAAATCACCATCATTGGGAACGGGCTGATCGGCGGGTCGCTGGGACTTGCGCTGAAGAAGCACAAATTTCCTGGCCGAATCGTGGGGTCGGATCGAGCGCCGGTGTTGGAGCGCGCCCAGGAGAAGGGCGCGATTGACCGGGGACATACCAACGCGGTCGACGCAGTGCACGGCAGTGACGTGGTGGTGCTGGCGACTCCGGTGGTTCCGATCATCGATCTGATCGAACGACTCGGCCCGGCGCTTGCGGCAAGCAGTCTGCTCACCGATGTGGGAAGCACGAAGGCCGAGGTGGTGGCGCGTGCGACGAAGGTTTTTAAGAAGGCGGCGGGACAGCGGTTTCTGGCGGGGCATCCGATGGCGGGCAAAGAACAGGCGGGTGTCGAGTTCGCCGATGCTGACCTGTTTCAGGGGGCGGCGTGGTTTTTTACTCCCTTCGCCGGGCAGGACATTTACCGTGGTCGAAGCGGCGAGTTTCTGGAGTGGGTCGAGAAGATCGGTGCGAAGATCGCCGTTCTGGATGCTGCCGAACACGATCAATTGTGTGCCTGGATCAGCCATTTGCCGCAGATGATTGCAACGGCGCTGGCGGCTTCGCTGGTCGACCAATTTGGCGCAGCACCCTTGCTCGAAGCGGGCGGGCGAGCGCTTCGGGAGATGACGCGGATTTCGTCGAGCCCGTATTCAATGTGGCGCGATGTCGCCATCACCAACAAAAAGAACATTGCCGATGCGCTGCTGAAGCTGGAACAGCGGTTGGCGCACATCCGGGAGAATTTGGACTCGCGGGAACTGGCGGCAGAGTTTGAGCGGGCCCACGAGTTGAAGAAGGAGCGGCGGCCAAAAATGAACCTGCCACGCAGACGCGGAGGTCCGGAGTAAAGCAAAGCTTGCGGCGAACACTCTGGTCCCTGGTCATGTCGGCAGCGGCCATTCCCGTTCCTGCCGGGTATGCCTGTACCGGCTGGTTTGGCATAGCGCGATAGGACTTGCCAGATGGAGAGGCGCTGTCGGGGTTATCGGGATTGCTCTGCCGCTGATCGGGTGGGGCTTGTTTGTCGTCCGGGGCTTTCGAGGATCGATCGACGGATTCCCGAGTTACTGCGCTACGGGCCGCCTGGTGGCCGACCGATGTTTGATGTCTGATGATCAGCCCCCTCAAGCGTGGCGTGTGCCCCCTTTCCAAGAATCGCAGCCGCGCCGGTGGGCTCTTGCGGAGGTTCTGACATGCCTCGGTGGGGCCGGGAGCCAGATGATCTCGCAAGCCACGGGGTGCTCGCTCCGTGTTCGGGTGGGTGAGTTTTCCATTACAATCGCACTGTCATGAACAAGGTTGTAGCCAACGCCGAAGAGGCCATCCGGGACGTATTTGATGGCGCCACCATCATGGTGGGCGGGTTTGGCTTGTGCGGGATGCCAGAGAACCTTATCCGGGCGCTCGCACAAAAGGGTGTGAAGAACCTGACCACCATCAGCAACAACGCCGGGGTGGATGGGTTCGGCGTGGGGTTGCTGCTCGCGAACGGTCAGATCCGGCGACACATCGGGACTTATGTTGGCGAAAACAAGCTGCTCGAGGAAATGGTCTTAAAAGGGACTGTGCAACTTGACCTGGTTCCGCAGGGGACATTTTCAGAGCGCATTCGCGCGGGCGGCGCAGGGATCCCCGCATTCTTCACGCCCACCGGCGTCGGTACTTTGGTGGCGGAAGGGAAGGAGACCCACGATTTTGACGGGCGCTTATACCTGATGGAACGGGCTCTCAACGCCGATTTCGCATTTGTGAAGGCTTGGAAGGGTGATCGGTGGGGCAACCTGGTCTATCGGAAGACGGCGCGCAACTTCAATCCGATGATGGCGACAGCAGCCAAGGTGACGATCGCAGAAGTGGAGGAATTGGTGGAGGTCGGGGAACTGGATCCCGACATGGTTCATACCCCGAGCGTTTTCGTGAACAGGATCTTTCCTGGTGCAGTGTTTGAAAGACGAATTGAACGAAGAACGCTCCGGAAGGTGGGCTAGTTTTCGGGCGAGCGCAACTGAGAACCATCTCATGGTGACCACGCCAAGACTGGGCAAGGACACGGAAAAGCGCGATCGTATCGTGCGGCGAATTGCCCGCGAATTGCGCGACGGATTTTATGTGAATCTCGGCATTGGCATGCCGACGCTGGTGGCGAACTGCGTTCCCCCGGGCATGCACGTGATTCTGCAGAGCGAGAACGGGATGCTGGGGATCGGGCCCTATCCGGTGGAAGGGGAAGAGGATGCCGACCTCATCAATGCTGGAAAAGAGACCGTGACTGAGATTCCAGGGACGGCCTATTTTTCCAGTGCGGATTCGTTTGCCATGATTCGCGGTGGACACATTGATCTCAGCGTCCTCGGCGCCATGGAAGTGGACCAGGCGGGGAATCTGGCGAATTGGATGATCCCGGGAAAAATGGTAAAGGGAATGGGCGGGGCCATGGACCTGGTCGCCGGCGCACGTCGGGTGGTGGTGGCGATGGAGCACGCCACCAGAGAGGGACGGCCGAAGATTCTGAAAAGCTGCACGCTCCCGCTCACCGGCCTGAAGGTGGTGAATACAATCGTCACCGAGATGGCCTGCATTCAGGTGACGCCGCGCGGTCTGGTGCTCGAGGAAGTTGCTCCTGGGTTGAGGGCGGAAGATGTGCAGCGAGCAACCGAGGCAAATTTGATCGTGAGCCCTACCCTGAAGGTGATGGAGGGATGAAAGGGATGAAGCGGTCGTTCGGCACTGGTCAGGGGCTACGGCTCCCACAAGCCTTCCCAGGTTTCTGAACCCTCTCATGAGTTTCAGGTTCCCGGTTTCAAGCGGAACGGAGCGCTCAAAAGGCGCGCAGGCAGCAGGATCGCGGCCGCGACCAGGGCCAGCACTCCGTGCACCGCGATGCCCAAGATTCTGAAGGGCAACAGGATCAGCCAAACCAGCGGATAAGCGATCAGAGCCAACAATGCGACCGGCCAGCAGATAACAAATAGAAGGCACCAGACCAGAAATGTGAACATGAGACACCTCCGCTACGTCTCTAGTCTATACATACGGAGGCAAGTGGCGAGAAGTTCCCGATCACCATGGAGCGTTCGCCAGGTACTTCTGCAGGAATGCGAGGGTGCGACGGCGGGCGTCAAGCCATACTTCGCCCGTGAACCCGTGGCCGGCACCAGGGTAGATTTGCATCTCGTAGGGAATGCTTTTCTTTGCAAGAATCTGTTGCAGGTGGTGAGCCTCTTCGACCGGGACGGTCGCGTCGGCGTCGCCGTGCAGAATCAGCGTGGGGCAGAGGCGGCGCATGAAGAATTTCATTTCCCTGGGGAAGCCCCCGAAAAATTCCACGACCGCTCTCACGCGCGGGTCGACTGCGGCCTCGGCAAGGGCAAGGTAGGCACCCAGGGAGAAGCCCAGCAGACCAATCCGTTGCGAGTCCACCTGTGGTTGGGTCTCGACGTGCGAGATGGCGTCCCAGACCGTTTTACCCCACACAGGAAAGTGGCGGACGGCGGTCTGCTTTTCGGCCACTCCGGTCGTGCCGGTGCGGTCGAAGTAGTGGAGGACGTAGATGGCAAAGCCCTGCTCGGCGAGCATTCCTGCAGGATCGGACATCGATGCGTGGCCGCCAGCGGAGCCGTGGAGGCCGATGATGGCGGGAAAGCGTTGACCGTTCCGGTCGGGGAGATAGGCGTCGAAGGCAATGGAGATGCCGCCGGAGGTGAAAGTGGAGCGGGCTAGGGTGACGGGATGCATCAGTCGATGGCCGATCGTCGCTGGTCGTTGGCCCGAGCCCTTGGTGGCTGCCTTTTAGTTTCGAGCATGCGCGGTTGCATCGGCCAGCCTGCGAAGCGACTCCTGGAACGGTGCTTGGGCGATGCCCCGTTCGGTGATGATGGCGGTTATGTATCGTGCGGGGGTCACGTCGAAGGCTGGATTCTCCACCTCGACCCCGTCGGGAACCATTTGCTGGCCGGCGATGTGGGTGACTTCTTTCGAGTCGCGCTGCTCGATGGGTATGCCCGATCCGTCGGCGGTTGCCAGATCGACGGTGGAGATTGGGGCGGCGACGTAGAACGGGATGCCATGTTCTTTCGCGAGGACGGCGACCGTGTAGGTGCCGATTTTGTTGGCGACGTCCCCGTTGGCAGCGATACGGTCGGCGCCCACCACGATCGCGCCGATCCTGCCCTGCTTCATCAGCGCCCCGGCCATGTTGTCGGAAATCACCGTGGTGGGGATGCCGTCTTTCATCAATTCCCATGCGGTGAGACGCGAGCCTTGCAGGAAGGGCCGGGTTTCATCGGCGTAGACGTGAATCTTCTTGCCCTGTTCGACGGCAGCTCGAATGACGCCGAGGGCGGTACCGTATCCGGCGGTCGCAAGAGCGCCCGCGTTACAGTGGGTCAGAACACCGCCGTTGGAAGGCATGAGGGTGGCTCCATGCCGTCCCATAGCCTGGTTGGCTGCGATGTCTTCCGCGTGCATGCGCTGGGATTCTTCGATCAGCGCCTGTTTGATTTGAGCGACGGGACGAATACGCAACGACTCGAACTTGTCCTGCATGCGCCCGATGGCCCAGAAAAGATTGACGGCGGTGGGGCGGGTCTCGCCGATGACCTTGCAGATATGGTCCAGGTCTTTCTTGATGTCGGCGACGGTTTCGGCCCGGGATTTCTGTACGCCCAGAGCAATGCCCATCGCGGCAGCGACGCCGATCGCAGGCGCGCCGCGAACGACCATGTTGCGGATGACGTCGGCGACCTGTTGATAGGTGGTACAGGTGACGTAGGTCTCTTCGGTGGGCAGCTTCGTTTGATCGATGAAGCGCACGCCCTGGTCAGTCCATTCGACGGTGTTGATCACAGGTCCTTGTTCTCGGTTCCCGGAAAACGGGAGCTATATCTTGTGAGCTTCGCAGCGGCTGCGGGGATGGTACGTGACGGCGGGGCGTCCGCAAAGTTCGCAGTTGGTATTGACCGCAGCAATCTCGGTGGTGTCGTCGGTTTGCAGCAGGTGTTCCCTGCGTATGTCGTTGGCCGTGAAAATCGAGACAAACGGGGCAGGGGAAGCCGCCTTTTCCACGTTGGGATGCCCGCCCGCTTCCGGGCGTTCGACCAGGCACATGGCGCCGACCACCTCGAAGCCGAATTCGCGGGCGGCCTCGATCGCCTGGATGGTGGACGCGCCCGTGGTGCAGACATCGTCCACAATCACCACCCGGGCGCCTTTTTCCCGAAAACCTTCAATCCGCTGGCCGGTGCCGTGTTGCTTTTCGGCCTTGCGGACGAGGAATCCGCTGAGCTCGCCACTGGTTACCGAGACGGCCACCACGATCGGGTCGGCGCCCATGGTGAGACCGCCGATGGCTTGCGCTTTCCAGTTTCGCTGGCGGATCTCTTCCAGGAAAACCTGGCCGGTGAGCTGAGCGCCGCGAGCGTCGAGCGTGGTCAGACGGCAGTCGATGTAGTAGTCGCTGGTTCCCCCGGATGAGAGCTTGAACTCGCCCAATTTGAATGACTTATGGGCGAGCAGTCGCAGCAATTCGTGACGGGCAGCAGACATGAAAGTTCAAGATAACACAGGAAGCATTTGCGCTCGCGTGCCGGGAGGTCCCGGGGGTCCGTCGGCGCTGCATCGAAGAGGAAAACAGGAAGGTTCAAAATGGGCGAGCAAGCCGAGGCGCGAAAAGCGTCGACCGGCCTTACTGCCGTCCGAAATCAGTCGCCGCTGGCGTGCGTCTGACTCGGCACCAGCACCGAGGCGACTTCTGCCTTGGAGCGATTTCCAAAGGCATCCAGGATGCGGTTGACTGCCCAATTCGCCGCCCATACACCCAAGCCCACGGAAGCGATGACTGTGGAAAAAAGAACTAAAGTTGCCACTAACGCGTTCAAGTTCGGCCCACCTGATTTGTTCTTAAGTACGCCGTCTACAGGAACTTAGGGTTGCGGCCCCCAGCTTCATCGCGGCTTCTGTTCACTCTAACCGCGTTGACTCTGGCCACTGTTGACCGATAAGATACCTACGTAGAAGTGCGCTTTCCTACTTTCCAACAATTCAGGGGACCCGTCCACATTACGAAGGGACATCACTCGCGGTTTTTCGATGGCCATCACCAAGATTTCGGTGCGCGGGGCGCGCCAGCATAATCTCAAGAATATCGACGTCGAGATCCCCCGCAACACCCTCACGGTCATCACCGGGCTGAGCGGTTCCGGCAAGTCCTCGCTCGCCTTCGACACCATTTACGCCGAAGGCCAGCGCCGGTACGTCGAAACCCTGTCGGCCTATGCCCGTCAGTTCCTTGACCAGATGGAACGGCCCGATGTGGACGGCATCGACGGCCTCAGCCCTTCGATCTCGATTGAACAGAAGACCACCAGCCGCAGCCCCCGATCGACCGTGGGCACGATCACTGAGATCTACGATTATCTTCGCCTTCTGTACGCCTCGATTGGCATCCCGCACTGCCCCAAATGCGGACGTCCCATCACCCGCCAGTCCGCTGAGCAGATCGTGCAGCGCGTAATGTCCCTGACACCCGAAGATCGCGTAATGGTCATGGCTCCCATTGTTCGTGGCCGCAAAGGGGAATTCAAAAAGGAAATGGAGAAACTCCTCCAGCACGGCTTCCCCCGGGCGCGGGTGGATGGCGAACTGGTGAATCTTGAAGACGAGATGGTTCTCGACAAACGCAAGAATCACACCATCGAAGTCGTCATCGATCGCCTGCTGGTGAAGCCCGGGATCGAACATCGTCTGGAATTGTCAGTCGGGCTGGCAATGAAGCTGGCGGGCGGGCTTGTGCAGGTCGCAGTCGTGGGTGGCGAAGAGACGCTTTATTCTTCACGCTTGGCTTGTCCCGACTGCGGCATCAACGTGCCGCAACTGGAACCGCGGTCATTCTCGTTCAACAGCGCCTACGGCGCCTGTCCCGAGTGCCACGGCCTGGGCAGCAAGTACGATTTTGATCCCGCCAAGATTATCGTCGACTGGTCGAAGCCCCTGCTCGACGGCGGCCTGGGGCCCGGCTCGGGCTCGCAGAACCTGCAGCACATGCTGCAAATTGCAGCGGCTGCCCACGGTTTCGAGCTGGGCACGCCGTTCGAGAAGTTTCCCGAGAAGATCCAGAGCCTGCTGCTCTACGGCGAAGCCGGCAAGGGCGGCAAGACCGGGTTCAAGGGAATCGTCGGCTACCTGAAGCAGAGCCTCGAAGAATCGACCTCTGACGGGTATCGCGAGTGGTTGCTCGATTTCATGTCGGCGACCGAATGCCCCGGCTGCCACGGCATGCGTCTTCGTCCGGAGAGCCTGGCGGTCAAGGTCAATGGCATGTCGATCGCCGACTTCACGGCGCTGAGCGTCGCCCGCTCGCTCGAAGTGGCCAGAAAGATCAAGCTCAGCGGGCGCGAGGAAATCATCGCCGGCCGCATCGTGCACGAAATCGTAGAACGGCTACAGTTCCTGAATGAGGTCGGGCTGGGCTACATCTCGCTGGCCCGCTCCGCGGCCACCCTCTCCGGTGGCGAAGGGCAGCGAATTCGCCTCGCCACCCAGATTGGCTCAAAGCTGCGCGGGGTGCTCTATGTGCTCGACGAGCCCTCGATCGGACTCCATCACCGCGACAACGATCGCCTGCTTTCCGCGCTCGAGAATTTGCGCGATCTCGGTAATACGGTGCTTGTGGTTGAGCACGACGAGGAAACCATTCGTCGTGCGGACTATGTCATCGATCTCGGTCCCGGCGCCGGACGCCATGGTGGACACCTGGTGGCCCACGGCACTCCCGCCGACATCATGAAGGAACCCGACTCTCTTACGGGCGCCTACATTTCGGGCAAGGTCCAGATCGAAATGCGTCCCGAGCGGCGCCATACCAACGGGAACGCGATTTCGATTCTGGGCGCGCGGGAGAACAACCTCAAGAATCTGGATGTCACGTTCCCGCTGGGGGTGATGACCGTGGTCACGGGCGTGTCCGGTTCCGGCAAATCCACGCTGGTGAACGACATTCTCTACCGGGCGCTGGCACGCCAACTCTACCGTTCGCGCGAGGAGCCGGGCCAGCATAAGGCCATTTCCGGAGCCGGGGCTGTCGATAAAGTCATCCGCATCGACCAGTCGCCCATCGGGCGCACCCCGCGCTCGAACCCGGCGACCTACACGGGCGTCTTTGCGCAGATCCGTGATCTCTATGCCATGTTGCCCGAGGCGCGCGAGCGGGGTTACAAGCCGGGACGTTTCTCGTTCAACGTTTCCGGCGGCCGTTGCGAAGCCTGCCAGGGCGAAGGCCAGCGCCGGATCGAGATGAATTTCCTGCCTGATGTCTACGTGGTTTGCGAAGTCTGCAATGGCCGTCGCTACAACCACGAAACGCTGTCGGTGAAGTATCAGGGATGCTCGATCGCTGACCTGCTGGAAACACCGGTGTCGGACGCGCTGCAGATTCTCGAGAACATCCCGCAGGTGAAGCAGAAGCTGCAAACCCTGGTCGACGTGGGATTGGGCTACGTGCATCTCGGACAGTCCGCCGTCACTCTCTCGGGTGGGGAAGCGCAGCGGATCAAATTGGCCCGCGAGCTCAGCAAGCGCCAGACGGGCAGGACGCTTTACCTGCTCGACGAGCCAACCACCGGCCTGCATTTCGACGATGTCAAGAAGCTTCTCGACGTCCTGCACCGGCTCACCGATCTGGGGAACACCGTCATCATCATCGAGCACAATCTCGACGTGATCCGCAACGCCGACTGGCTCATTGACCTCGGCCCGGAGGGCGGTGAAGACGGCGGGCGCTTGGTGGCGCAAGGCACTCCGGAACAGATCGCCCGGGTGAAGAAGTCTTACACGGGACAAGCGCTGGCGCACTTCTTCAACGGCAACGGAACCCGCCGAAAGGCCTAGGTGAAATCCTTGGATGCGTGGAGATTCAGAGTGAGTTCCAAAGACATGGCACCGGCCCTGTGCGATGCCTTCCCCCTACATTCAACCGAAGAGCCGGAAGCCTGAGCCTTGTCCTCTTCACCGAATCCGACTTCCGAGCCATCCCTGCCCGGTCTTGCCGTGCCGCACCCGGGAGGATCTCGGCCAGCTGCACCGCCCACCGACGAAAATCCGCCCTGGAACGGCTGGGATGTCGTTGCCCTCGGCGTTCTGACCTTCGTGGCCATGCTCGTTTGCGTCGTCGCAGCCGCATACGCAATGCGCCTGTATCTGGCCCCACATGATTCCTGGAGGACGCTGGCCACGCGTCCCGAAGTCACCGTGGGCGGCGAATTGCTGGCCTACGTCCTTGTCCTGGCCTTGATGTACAAGATGGTGGGGAATCGCAGTGCTATCCCCTTTCTGGAAGCCATCCGCTGGAACTGGCCGCCCAACTGGACGGCATACGTGCTGGCCGGTCTCGCGCTTGAACTATGCCTTCTTCCCTTTGCCTTGCTGCTCCCCATGCCCAAAAATCTGCCCATCGACGAGTTTTTTAAGACCGCTCGCGACGCCTATATCTTGTCGGTGTTCGGAATTCTGTTCGCTCCGTTCTTTGAAGAACTCTTCTTCCGGGGGTTTCTGTACCCGGTACTGGCTCGGCGCGCAGGCGTTCCAGCGTCGATCCTCCTCACCGCCCTGCCTTTCGCCATGATTCACGGTGCCCAGCTGAATTTTTCATGGGGACCGGTTCTCATCATCTTTCTCGTCGGTGTGGTGCTCACGACGGTGCGCGCACTCAGGAAGTCCGTGGCAGCCACGGTCTTGATGCACATGGCCTATAACTGCACCATTTTCATCGCGGAGTACATCGCGACCGACGGCTTCCGACACATGGAAAAGCTCAATCAGTGAAGGTTTGACAGCCTCCAGTCTGAGCCCCCCGGTCACCCCTCCGATCCTCTCGGTCCGGCCACCGGTGGCCAATACGGCTGGTCCGGACGCCCCGACCGTCTTAGGGCTTCGGTCACTTGGTCGAGGTTACCCCGAGTGCTACGCTTTGCGTCTTAGTGCGGAAAATCTTTGTTTTCTGAGAGAAACCACGATGCATCGCCGCGTCCTGACTGTGCTCGTTGTATGCCTTGCCCTGGTTGTGACCGCCTTCTCCCGGGATCGGTCCGCCAAACAGAAAACTCCGAAGACGAAACCGGTGGCCGGATCGATGCCCGTTACATCCTCGTCCGCGAAAGCGCGCGCCCTCTATGAAAAGGGGATGGAGGACTACGAGAACCTCTATCTCGAACGTTGCAACCAAGACTGGCGGGCAGCGGTGAACGAGGATCCGGGCCTCGCCTTGGCGTGGGCATGGATCGCATTCAATAGCCGGAATCCAGCGGAAGTGGTGGCGGCGCGAGAGAAGGCGAAGGCACTCCTGGCCCAGGTGACTCCCGGCGAAAAGCTGACGATCCAGTGGATTGCGGGCGTACAGGAAGGGAACTTCCTCGCGGGAATCTCGGCCATGAACGATATGCTGGCGATGTTCCCCAGGGACAAACATCTTCTTTACCTGGCCGGAAACTGGCTCATGCTGGATAACGGCGACGGTGCCGCGCAGCAGAACATGTTCGAGAAGGCGCTGGCGCTCGACAAGAATTACCCTGCGGCCCTGAACGATCTGGCTTATGTGTACGCGCGGAATCGGGAGTTTTCGAAGGCGTTCGCGACCATGGATCGCTACGTCGCGGTGCTGCCCAAGGAACCGAACCCACATGATTCCTATGGTGAACTGTTGCGCATGGCTGGGCACTTCGACGAGTCGCTCGAGCACTATCGCATGGCGCTGAAGATCGATCCGAATTTTGCTTCATCGCAGGTGGGCCTTGCAGACACGTACGCACTGATGGGGAACCAGACACAAGCCCGGCTGGAATACGACAAGGCGATCGCACAGGCCCACAACGATGGAGACCGCATCGACTACATGATGCAAAAGGCAACGACGTGGGTGCGGGAGACCAATGCCGCCGAAGCCGACAAGGCGTTTGCTGAGACCGCGCAGAAGGCTCATGAACTCGGGCTGTATTTAGAGGAGGCGGAGGCGCACCGGCGGATGGCCGCTTACCAGAGCGACGATGCTGCCGCATTGAAGCATTTGGAGGCAGCAGAGGACGCCCTGACCCACGGGCAGGATGTTTCGCCGCTGGACCGGGACGAGGAGTTGTCACGCATTTTGCGCCATCGCGCGGTACGGGCAGGGCATGCAGGCAACAACGAGGCAGCGCAGAAGGCGTTGCAGAGGCTGGAGACGATGGCCTCGGGTAGCCGCGATACGACCCTGCAGAGTTCGTATCACGGAGCCGCCGGAGCACTACTGGCCGGGCAGGAGAAATGGTCGGAGGCCATCGCACATCTTGAGGAGGACAGAGACGACCCCTTCTCGATGCAACTTCTGTCCCGGGCCTACCATGCGGCCGGAGACAGCGTGAAGATGCATGAAGTCGAAGCGCGCTTGCGCGGAACGAATGTGCCAACCATCGAGCAGGCGGTAGTAGTACCGGAGGCAAGAGCGCAGAAACCGTCGACCCTTTAGGCAAAGCACCACCCAGGCGGACACCGGGCGGGGCGCACGGACCCGCCTCGGTCAGCCCCAGGTCAGGCCTCGGCCCGTGAAATTGATCATCGTCTTTGTCACTCTCATCGGGATCGTGATCCTGTTCGGTTTCTTCGGTCGAGGATCGACTGGAGCCAGTCCGAAGGGTCTTGAACTCTGAACCTCGCAGTGGAACCGGCGTCCTAGATTCTGATTTCGTAAACTTCCTGATTCCCCTTCGTAAACTCCCCGCTTCGTGGTAGTCTCTCGGTCCCATGTTGGAGTCTAAGACAGACAAGCGGGCCCGGGCGCGCCTGGCGGTGACGGTTCCGGCTACCGTGAAGCATGGCGAGACCGCGCAGGAGCATGCAGCGGTCACGCGCGACCTGAGCATGGGCGGCATCTTCTTGTATACCCAGCAACGTATTTCTGAGGGAAGCAAACTGGAAATTGTGTTGATCTTGCCCGCAGAGCTGGGGTTTGGGGAGAAGCAGTGGGCGTGTTGCCAGGCATCGGTCGTGCGGGTGGAAGACGACGGAGGCAGCAAATTTGGAGTGGCGGCGCGGATCGACCGGCTGGACGTACTGCCTGAAATTCCCACCTGAGTCTAATATTTGGATAGTGGGACAGTGGGGTGGGGCCAGCCAGACGCGAGTAAGCCTGATCGTAAATTGCATCATTCTTTGTGCACCCGCAGGGCGTGATCCGGAGCGGTTGTGTCAATATCTTTAAGAGGTTGGCCCCCATCAGAGCAGCTTGTGCCTCCGAGTGCGGCTCTCGAAAAATTTTGGTTTTCAATGCTTCATCCCGGGTGCAATAATGAGCGGCCCTTTAAATGCTCTGGTAGTCAAATAGATCTGAAACCCAGGCAGGCCAGTTATGTGGATCGACAAGTTGGTCGACGGGGTGGTGCGTATCATCACGCCGATCGGACCGCGCTATATCCGACTCACCTTGCTGCAACGCGCGTACTTCCTTTGGATCTTCCGTCATTTCGACAAGCTGCCACAACAGGTGCTGAGCGCACGGGAGCAGCGCATGATTGACGCGCTTTGCGTAGAGCAACGCTTCATCTCATTGCCGTCGATTCTCGGGCGGGTCCCCATCATTGGAACTCTGGAACGCGTTCCGCTAAAGCAACTGGAAGAAGATCTGCCGGCGAGACGCCCAGCCGCCGGCGTGACCGATGCTGGAGCCACCCAGCCTTTGGTGGCGGATCTGCACCAGCGGTCCTAGGCAAGCACTGGCCCCGACAGACATAGTTTAGACATAGCGCGGCGCAGCGCAGATTGGCTCAGCTTAAGGGGGCCATGACATCGACCAACCTAAGGTCGTCCACTGCGCATGCTTGAGTCCAAATGCCGAGATTCCAGTCAGCCGTAAGGCTTCCCATTTGCTGCTCAGTCAGCAGATCAAGAACGATGTGAACAGACTCGCTCATCGAATGAGCAAAGAACGGATTGGCCGCCCCAAAACCCCGGACAGCAGCGCCCGATTCAGCAGTCTCTCGCCGCTATTTCGTACGTGGCGACGCGAGGCCTTGTTGCATCAGCGTCGCTCGAATCAAGGGTCGAAAGATCGACTTCGCGCCCTTGTGGATTGATCGATTGAGTGCTCACCGCGCACGCTCCCACCGCTCAAACTCCGCGAGCGCCGCATCGACACTTCCTGAGAAGAGCCGGGGGAAGCTCCACGCTGGGAAAATATTCATATTGCTTGCCGCTGGTCACGGAAAACGTCGGGAGCGCGAACCACAAAGCACCCGTTTTGTTCTTTAGGATGCGCCCATCGTTGATCGTGATAGTGCCGAGATCAGTCTCTATGCTTACTGAGACTGTTGCAAGGACGTTCGGCCGGTGGCTGGGTTTGAGGGTGATGCGAACCTGGCTCGGTTCTTCGGACCATGTCGCTTAGGTTGGGAGCTGGAATACTGTTTTCTGGTACGGGCATGGTTCTTTTTCCTTCACTTCAAGTTTCGCCGTCGCTACTTCGGTGACGATTCGATATTTCAAACGCTCTTGCTGCGCTCAGCTGTGCGCTGTCGCCGCTCTTCCACGGCCCTGGCCGAAACGACCCATGCGCCGTTTTGCTTACGTGCCTCCAACCTTCCTGTGAGAACAAGGTTGTAGAGGTAATTCAGCTCAACTCCGAGCCTTCGAGCCGCCTCGCTCGCCGTGATCGTGGTCTCGTTGGGCATCTCTGTTCCTCCGTGAGAAAGCTACCGCCATCACCATGACTACTCTGGGTGTTCAAGTTTCCGACATGGGCCGGCTGTAACTCATTAAGAATAAGCTAGATAGATGGCTCGACCGAGGCCTTGACGCGGGCATGGTCGGAGACATCGAATGAGACACCGCTTCAGTTAGGGCGCTGAAGAGCCGAGTCATCTTGGGAGGCGAAGCTTCAGCCTCTTCCGCGAGCATAACCACAAAAGCATGTACAGCAAGCCCAGCGGTGTGGAGATTGCCGTCCCGCAGTGCCTCGCTGAGAGTGAACATAACGAAAGCCTCAGGATCGCCTGACTGGGGAAGCTCTTTAGACAACTCGCTCAACTGAGCAGCAATCCTTGAGGATAATTCCAGATCGCCCTCTTTCATGGCGATGTTCAGTTCATCGCACGACTGTAAGCCTGCCTTGATCGTTTCCACGGTCCTGACTCCTAGCGCCTGGTGTTGAATCGAGAGCCGCGCTCTTATATTGATGTGAATGCCTCGCTTTGGTAGCAGATGCCGCGCCCAGCAAAGGCTTCCAGCGCACGCCGATCACCCCTCAAAGCGGGCTTCTGTTTGCAAAGTCTGGGAGAGGTTATAGCAAGTTACTGATAAGTAGCGTTATAGTAGTACTTAGACTAGCTACAGCTCGTATCTAGACTAGAGCTAGACTAGCTTAATAACTGAGAAATACGTGCCATTAGTCCGACCCGCGCGCCCGTAGCAGCATCTAAGCTGATTGAGCGTCGCTTGAGGAACCCCGTTTTTGTGGATCATGCGCGCCGGTCTGAAGCTAAGCCAAATCCGGGCTCTGACTTTCATCCCCGTTGTCAACCCGGTGGATCATGGCTTCAGGTCGCGCGGATGATCCCTAGAAACGGGGTTGCTGATTCGGCCATCTGGGTTTATGCGGGTCTGCCGATTCAGATGGCTGGTGTAAGTGCTGAAGCCGTATCCGCCACCCGATGAACTGCGACGCGACTTGGTTGCGTATTTCGATGAGCGCCTCCAAATCGGGCATCCATCCCTCTGTTCCGTTCGGAAAATCAGAGTGGCCGAACTCTCTTCAAAGGTTGCGCGACCGGAAAGTGCTCGACGGAACCACGCCGCAAAGTGGGGCAGACGTGCTGGCCTACTAGCTTCTCATCGCGTGTTGAGTTGGCAGTGGAGAACGACTTGGATGTTTCATCAGCTCGCAGCGAATCTCTGGCGCGTGCTTAAAGAGGCTCTCACAACACCTCTCCGGCGATCCGTCCGCAGGTGCGCTCGGTTTTTTCCACCTCGAATCGGCTCGGAAGCCTGGCGCCCTCCACAGAACTATTGCCTTGACAACCGTGCCCTGAAACACCAGAATGGGCGCGGCATTTGGTATACCTATCTTCTTGGCCTATTAGCGTTCGCTTCCCCTTATTAATCTCTGCATAAAGAATGCAATAGTCTGGCGCAAAAAAGAGGGCAGTCCGGATTGCAGTATGCAGCCGCGCAGTTTCCGAGTTGAGATACGAATCGCGTTGATCGAGCCGATGACGTCCTCAACTAACTCCTCCACATGATTGGGACAACTATTGGCGAGCGCTCGTTTCGCCAGGGACCAAACCCCTTCATCGGGGTTGAGCTCCGGAGCATAGGAGGGAAAGTGTTCGATATGCAGGCGGCTATGTTGTCGCAGCAGTTGTTGGAGAGGTGCTCCCTTGTGGGTGGAAGAATTGTCCAGAACCACGATCACCTGGCCCCACAAGTGGCGCAACAACTCGCGCAGAAACATGCAAACTTCTTCTTGCCCGATGTTGTCGAAATAGAGTTGATAGTACAGACCCAGGCGTTGGCGGCGGGGGCTTACGGAGATTCCCGAAATGACCGAGACCTTGTCGCGCCGTCGCTGGCGATGATAGTGAATTGGGGTACAGCCTTGCGGGGACCAGGTCTTGGCCACATAAGGAATCAAAAGGAAGCCCGATTCATCGGCAAAAACTAGGTGGGAACCCAGCCGCGTAGCGTTTTTTTTATCCGCGGCCAATCTTTCTGTTGCCAGCGCTCGATGGCGTTCTCATCCCGCTCCAGGGCGCGTCGTTCTGGTTTCTGCGGGCTCCAGTTCAGACTGTGCATCAAACGTCCGACGTGATCGCGGTGATACTGGATTCCGAACTGGTTCCGGATAAATTCCGCAATCCGCGCGGTGGTCCAAAGATTAGTCCGGTAGCCGTGCATCATCGGTCCCTGCAGAAGAAGGCTGACCAGACGCCGTCGTTGCGTCCGGTCCAACTTCAGCGGTCGTCCTGGTGAGAAACGCACTCGTAATGCCTTGGCTCCACCTCGCCGTCGGGCATCGCGCCAACGCATCACCGAACTTGGATTGCAGCCGATTCGCCGTCCCACTTCGTTAAGAGACTCACCAGAATCCAGCAACGCCAGGGCACGCTTGCGCCGATCCTCGAGTAGGTCAGCACTCCCCTTCAGTCTGGGCATAGGTGTTCTGCTCCTGAACACCTATTGTATTGCATTCTTTATGCAGATATCAATAATAGGTGTTTGCGTGTCGGCGATGTAACCGGCCCTTACCTCGGGAAAAATCCATAACTCGTATCGGCTACGCGGGTCGTTCTGTTTGTAGCCAAGCCTGCCCCAGCGCTACTGATGAGAAATTCTCAGTACGCGCGTGTGGACGTTAGCAAGGCCAAGCTCCTGCCCAACGGTTCGTACTACGACGTGATTTGGCACCCGATGCTACCTGACTCAGCAAAATCGGGGTCAACGCCCGCGCGGCGGATATTGTGCCTTGGACTTTGGAGCGAGTTGCGATGGAAGAAAATTTCAGGAGGCATTCCATGATAATTAAGAAAATCGTAACAGTGGGGGTCATGCTCGGACTGGTGTGGGGAGTGGGCGCTGCGTTCGCCGACGGGCCTGACGAGCAGTTCCCGGCCCTGACTGCACAATGGTGGCAATTTGCCCTCTCGATACCTACCACAGTTAACCCCCTGCTGGATTCAACGGGAGCGGACTGCATGGCAGGCCAACGCGGCCGAGTCTGGTTCCTGGCGGGAACCTTTTTTGGAGGAACAGCCACCCGCGCGTGTTCCATTCCCGCAGACGAAGCGTTGTTCTTTCCGGTTGTCGACTACGTGAACATTAACGCTCCGAACGCATGCGGGCAGAATGCCAACAATGTTAGTGTCGCTGACTTGCGCGCCGGAGCCGCAGCAGTTATCGACGCCGCGACCAACCTGTCGGTCCAGGTCGATGGCCAGCCGATTGAAGACTTGTTCCGTGTCAAATCCAAAGTCTTCGCGACCACGTTTCCGGTGGACGATATATTTAATGCTCCGTGCGGGGGCCCGGGCACGGTGCCCGCGGGTGTGTATTCGCCGTCGGTGGATGATGGCTTTTATGTGCTCCTGAAGCCGCTGAGCGTGGGGCGTCACACTCTTCACATTCATAGCGAAAGCCAAGGTTCTGTTGACGTTACTTACGACCTCACGGTCGTGCCGGTACAACTGAAGTAAAGACTCCACCGGCTAAGCAAAGGGTCTGGCAGGCGCTTGAGCCGGTGTCGGCAGGGTTGGCGGTCCGGACTCCATGGTGGTCCTGGATTTAGCGATGGGACCTTTGACTAGCATTTGGTGGCTGGTCCTTTTCGGACCTTGCTTTGATAGCGACACACATCAAGTACGAAGGAGCTTTCATCATCGGGTTCGGAGGGTTAATCGATTGGACGCGATAGCCTGGCGGACAAGCGCCATGCGGTAGAAGCTCACATCCGCTGACACCATAGTGTTTTACAGGCTTGCATGCCGGTGATGACACGGACACGGAACTCAGCAAAGCAAGAATTTTCAACAGTCGGATCATCGGACACTCTCATCAGATCGTCAGTCGCGGACGAAGAGGATCATGACGCCTTCCGTCCCCGCCTCCATTTGGCCCATCGAAACCTCTGCGCAGCCGCGATCTTTCTGCGGGCGGCGGGTGACATCGTCCTCTTGCGGGTAGTGATGGAGACAACTTTTGGTCCCTTACCCTTCGCCCAGCGAGCGCGTTGAGCGGCGGCAACCCTGGCGGGACCTGCCGACGACATTGTTCCTCTCCGGGGTCCGTTCTCGCCTGTCTGGTTCAGTGCTGAGAGTGCGTTATTGAGACCGGAGAGTTGCGATGTTAGGCGGCGCCGTTCCTGCTCCAGTTTGCTGAGTACCGAGGTGAAATTAGCCATAAGGGAATTCTAGCAGCGGGCTGGTACAAGCAATTGTTCAGCAGTGCCCTCAGGCGAAGAAAGAAAGAAGAAGAAGGCCGAGCGCAGTCTATAACGAATACGTCGCCTTCCCCCAAACGACACATTCGCGGCTCGGCCAAATCCGCGCGCTACTATACCCCCGCCGTCATAAAGGGCAAGTAAACTCTCGATTACAACGTGGTCACCGGCCCGAGGAAACGCCGTCAATCTTCCGCAGGACCCGCCTCGCCCATTGCAGCAGAAGCAACCATCGCTTCCGCGCGCGGACTCGACGGTTGTCGGTCGCTCTCAGCTGCTGCGCTACCCTGATTCCGGCGATGATACCGAGCATCCGCTTGCGCGGTTCTCGACCGCCGTCTAGCCTCAGTTGACGGTCAATACAAGTACGCTGCTGTTACCTCCGCTTGTGCAACCCAGGTCTGCGGAATTCCCGCTCGGAGTGTGCACAGTGACGTTCACAGGTCCGGGACCGGAGATCACACCGGTCGTCAGGGTGACTTTCAACTGCTGGCTGCTGGCAACGGTTGTGCTCAGGGCCTTCCCGTTGATCACAGCTTCGGACGACGAAACAAACTGGCTACCATTCACGAAGAGCACAAAGCCTGCTGCAACGCGGCGAAACTCATTGTGCTGGGCAAGAGTGAGCCGATGAGCGGCGCGGGTCTGGCACTGCCGCAGAACGGGTTCAGAGTGTTGTTGCAGCCGGAAGAAACAAGAGGGCCAGCAGAGCGGCGACTGGGAGACGGGAGGTCTTTGAGATGCTCCTATTGATGAGTCACCCCGTCTACGTCGTTGAGTGATTCCGAGAGCAAACACCCAACCTGGGTCGAACTCATGGTTCTGCTGGCGGAAACACTGGCGAGAAACGCAAGTTTCGCCCAACTGCAAATTTCTCCGACACTACCGCAAAATACTGAGCTGCCAGCAGTTCTGGGTGAATACCGCAAAAAAAGTTTGGACGAGAAGTCCGAAGGCAGTTGGCAGGGCGAGGTCCGGCCTATCCCCCCTTGGCGGCACTCAGAACCCCCTTTAGTTGGTGAAAAGGTGATTTGGACGAAGTCGCTGGCGCGACGGACGCTATCGCGTGCTCGAAGTTAGTGGGCTTTTTTCTTAGCTGCGAGATTCCCGATTTGAGCGATAAAACGCTTCATCGTGCCAGCCCGCCGCCCGCAACGATCCGGCTTCTGGAACTCCCGAGGCGATCAAATGGCGAAACGGGCATTGAAAACCCATAGAGAGATTTTGCGACAACAGTTTGCCGTGCTACCATCCCCCTCGCGAGATGGTTCCCAGTTGTCAGGCGCGAGCCCCGATCCTGGTCGTTCCTGGCTTGAGTCTGCAGTATCATTCGCTGCTACTGCCCAAAAAAAGAGGGGAGGTCCTCATGGACTTTCGATTGCGCATGATTCTCTGGATTCCGACGCTTGCGTATGCTGGCTTCTTATTGTTGGGTGGCAGAAGCTTGGCCTCGCCGGGCCAGGTTGTCACTGCAGCGTTTCTAGGGGCTCTGTTGGGATTTCTTCTCGCTATCATGTTCACTATCAGGCAACGTCGCCGAGAGACCCGATTCGCCCATTAGGACCGTTCGAGCCGCTCGACTGAGTCGGCTCCAGCTCTGCCACAAACAGTTGATTTGCGAACGGGTCGCGTTCCGAAAACCTAGGTACAGACCCGTACAGACTTGGGCGCAAGTGCAGTACCCGTATGAGTGGGAACTGCTCCAGAATCACTCAAGTGCCGCAGCCCGTCCGATTCTTGAGGCGATTACACTCAACACCCCTCAATGCAGTATGAAAGAGCGCCCCGATTCAGAAGTCGAAGCTGGATGGGCGCCGCCTCCGCTCCGCTACGCTGTGCAGGAGCTTCGCTCCGCTACGGCGGCTAGAGAGTAACGGCGGTGGTGTGTGCGGCGGGAAGGAAGTGCAGGAGGGCACAGGCAAATCGGCTGGAGAATGGCATTTTACCTTGGGGGGAAAGATACCCGTTGACGCGAATGACCTTTCCCCCAAGGCCGTGGAAACCACACCAGTCTACCTCGATGCCAACCTTGCTCTTAAGGAGGAGATCCTTGCAAAGATGAGATCACCAAATGGTACTAATCCCGGCCGCTACAAACCGCCCGATAGCCTCCTGGCTTTTCTGAACGGCCTGTAGCATCGCAAAGCTATGTCGAGCAGTAGGGGGAGTCAGACCTGGCCGTCTCCAGTCTGAGGCAGACTTGCTGGAACGGCTTCCTCTCCTCTCGACATAGTCCGGAAGGCCACATGGTATCGGCATGGACGTGCACAAGGAAGCGATTGTGATCGCCGTCCTCAATGGCAGTGGGAAGCTGATTATGGAAACCATCGTCGAAACCAAAGCCAGTAGCATTCTGCAGTTCATCCACGGCCTACGAGGCGAACTGCAAGTGACCTGGGAAGAAGGAACTTGGGCAGCCTGGCTGTACGATCTGCTGCAGCCGCAGGTGCTGCAAGTTCTGGTCTGCGATCCGCGCCGTAATGCCTTGTTAAAGGAGGGCAACAAGAGCGACAAGGTGGATGCGCGCAAGCTGGCTGAGTTGCTACGCACCGGAATGCTGCGACCCGTCTACCACGGAGAAAATGGACTACGGACTCTGCGCGAGTTGGGGCGTAGTTATTCCGGTTTTGGCGTACAGCTTGTTGAACCGTGGTTGCAGTTCTCTTAACGCCTCATCAGTCATGGCACGCAGCGAACGCAATGGGTGGTCTTGAGGAACTCGCTGCTCGGCGCTGATGTAGCTGAAGACGTCCAACTGTTGCTCATCTTTTCCGCGCATGCCTCCTTCTTATCAGGCTGTGCTGTGGAAACAAGACTAATTCTTGGTGCGGGAGTCATTTTCGTCGCATGTCTCCGCTTCATGTCAGATACACTCACCACGTGCGCCAGGCAGACCACGCACCAGCGATTAGCCCGGCAGGCTGGCTCGCGTCTTCGCTTCTATTCGGGATACCGGCCTTGACCTTCGCCTTCCTGTTTCACTCGGCTGGCCCGAGTCTGGTGCGCCAGATGAGTTCGTGGTGGCGCATTTTCCATCTGCTGCTCATTCTGCCCCTTGCACTCATGTTGATTGCCTCGCTTGTTGGTGCAGCCATTGACGTCCGCTCCACATCTTGGAAGGCACTCACGCAACGGTTACGGCTCTCGGCTCCAAACGCGACGGCTTGGATCTGGGCAGCTGCACTCTCGGGCTTCATGTATGGAGGCAATTGGGAAGACCTGTTTGCGGTTGCGGCATCCTGGCTTGCCCTTTGGAAAGAGAACAATCGCCAAGTCTGGCTATTCGCTGCGATTCTGATAGGCACGATCCTTAAGCGGAGTGCAGGCATCCTTCGACCAAACCTGCAGTCCATCAGATTCTTTGATCCTTCTGGGTTCTACCACGAGTTTTTCGATCGTTTTGGTCCGAAGGATTTCATGGGCCTTCCTTTGCATGGGGCTTGGTGGATTCTCGTTTACTATGCTGTCGTGATACTTGTGTGCAATATCGGCGGGGAGGAACTGTGGTGGCGCGGTTATGTGCTTCCGCGCCAAGAACTCGCGTTCGGAAGAGCCACGTGGGTTATCCACGGGAGTCTCTGGTCGGTCTTCCACTTATTTATGCAGCCGACTCTCTGGGCCACAGTCCGCATGGCAATCACGGGTATCGCACTTTCCTTTGTTGCGCAACGCACAAAAAACACATGGCCAGGCATCGTCGGCCACACCTTCGGAAACCTGGCCTTCTTCCTAAACTTGGTTAAGGGTGTGGTATCCCCTTGAAGCTCTCTTATCCTCGGACGGAGATCCTCTAAACTGGGCCCGCCTCTCTCTCTGCCGAGTTTTTCCGCATCCTGCTAGACTAGGCTAGTCTAGCGAGCTTGTAGCGATGCCCAGCAGGAAGAGGGCCGCAGAGGTAAGCCCAGCCACTCCCAAAACAATCGCAACTTTTCTGACTATTTTCACAGGCTTCCGTCGCCAACTGCCCTGATGCTAGCGCATGTTTGACATTATGGCCCGTAACTCCAAGAAGATAAGGGGGCGGGTTTTGAGGTTGGTCACTACATGAGCGATTCTTGTCCCTTCTCTGGGGTGGGCGGGTCCAGTTGGGTGATGCCCAGGATGCGAAGCACTTGTTGGGCATTTTGATTACCGCGAGTCACGCATAGTTTGCGGCGAGATCCTAACTCCAGTTCGACGCAGCGGATCGTTTCCAGAGCTTGCCAGGCAAATGGACTGGACAGAGGGCTACCGGCAGCGCGCAGTTGCTTTTCCAGCGCCCGGTCCAACAGTAGCGCCAGTGCGGCCACGAACACGTGTGCCTGGAC
>WNFP01001089.1_pt1 | contig 31229 bp, 24 predicted proteins | sample 5400201 | NCBI WGS metagenome assembly WNFP01 (sample SAMN13153355, study PRJNA577476) | soil metagenome | isolation source: 115 cm saprolite under Madrone tree | place: USA:California | collected 2016-06-14 | reverse complement strand
CTTCGGTTTGCAACAAAGCGACTGGCGTCCGGCCATACTCTTCGACACAGGCGGAAACTTCCGCCGGCTGTTCGGCGACGTGCATGTGGATCTTCAGATCGGCCCGGTTCGCGTGCGCGATCACTGTTCTTAAATAGTCGAGCGGCACGGCGCGCACGCTATGAGGTGCGACTCCGACCCACGCGCTCGGGGCAGTCGCCTGACCGTGAAGGAGGGCTGCGGCTTCATCCTGGGTTGTTGGGCCCTCCCTCACGGTCGGGCTACTGCCCCGAGAAACATCTGCAATTAATTTCTCCAGATTCTTCAGGTAGACGTCCGGATCGTTTTCGATGAATCGCTCTTGTTGCGGATTCGGCTCCGTCCGAAAACCTGAGCGTGCATAGGCCACTCTTAGTAAGGCAATCCGCACACCGACATTACCTGCCGCGCGCATGACCTCCTTTGCCAGAAGGTTGGGATCGTCGTAAGGCGTGCCGTCGGGCTGGTGCAGCAGATAGTGAAACTCGCCGACGCTGGTGATGCCGTTGAGGGCCATTTCCAGAAAGGCCATGCGGGAAGCGTCATAGATGTCCTGAGGTGTCAGGCGCGTCGCCGCCGAATACATCGTCTCGCGCCAGGTCCAAAAACTGTCTCTGCTAACCTCTGTGTCACGGGTGCGATACTCGGTCCTTCCTCTCAACACGCGCTGGAAAGCATGTGAATGCGAGTTGATCAGGCCCGGGAGCATCGCCCTGTTCGGCAAATTGATTCTTCGCTCGTCGCTTAACTCCTCGAGGGGGGCCAGCTTGACGATTGTGCCGGACGAATCGGAGATGAGCGCTAACGCACTCTGGAATCGTCCGCCGCTGAAGATCAAATCGGGCAGCCAGGCAATCAATGAATCTGTACTCTTGTCAGCAGCCATTTTTAGTTTCAGGAATCAAGAAGCGGGGCCACGCCCTTCCTGACCTGAGAGACTTTCAAGATCTATCCCTCTTTGAACGCCTTCAACTCTTAGAGAACTCAGCAAGGTCAATCAACTCAGGGTTGGGAAGGGGGCTTGCCCCTGCCTTGCCGGCGACGATCCAATCCAAAGAGTCTCGCGACCATCGAAGCACGCGGCGGCGGCGGTACGCTGGCTGCCTCTTCCCTGGTCCGCGCGCGACGGCGCAACAACTCCAGCCTCAGGCTCTCTTCACCGCGCTTCATGGTCCAATGATGATTTGATCGAAAGATCGGCTTCATTAGAAACGAGAGCTTATCAATGATTGCTTTGTTCGCGCGAATCGTCCAATCGTACGTTACGTTGACGAACGGTCCGTCCTGCTGAAAAGCCCAGATTCCTTTTCCTTGTAGATCACCCGTCGCCTCCATGGTAAAGCCATTGGGATAGCGCGATTCAGTAGTGCGAAAGTTAATGCGCAGGGTGTAAGGCAGCCAACCTCCGGCGCGCAGGCTGATGAGTTTTCCGATGCCGCCGACGACGCCGGGCTCAATTTCTTTCACCTCGAAATAAACACTTGACCACCACACTGAGAGCGACAAAGCGTCTTCGAGAATATCGGCGACCTCTTTGACAGTGCCTTCTACACGCCAGCGGTCGATGAAATGATAATCGTTTGTGGGCATGCTGCGCTGGAAATTGATTTGGCCGGCGCGATGTTAGATTGAGTCTACTGAAGCGGGAAGTGTCGGAAGCCCGCGGGTCAGCAAGGGCAACGGTCGCCTCACTCGGCTATCGTTGTGCGACATGCCGCCGTTTCCCAATCAAGAGCGCTCGCTATTTTGGCCCTCCCTAACCGCCTCACCCCCGCCGGGCCGCACGGCCGGGGACCGCGGGGTCGGGCTTCTGACACCTGGCCCGGATGCATTGTTGATATCAATGAAATCCTCGGCCAGCCGCCGGACTTCATCCAGCGACGAATCAGAAAGAATTGTAAAGAGACTAACCTCGCAGCCCGCCGGCAGTTCGCGAACCATCACTGAGTCGGTTACGACCAGAGTGGCGGACTTAAGGCCTCTCTGCCACCCTCGCTCCTGTGCATTACGAATGCTGAGCGAATCGGAATCAATTCCGGCAGCAACCAAGATCGTCCGCGCCCAATGCAGGAACTCCGGCCAACGAGATACGACGGCAATGAGCGCGTCAGCGGCAGGCCGGGTTCGTCCTTGCAGAGATTCAGGTATTGACCGGGAACGCAACGCCAGCACATCGGTTCCCGGCGGCAGCGTTGCGCGAACGCGTTCCATCTGGCCAAACATCGCGATCGGTACTGCTCCGGTTAACAAATCAGCACGGTTACAATCATCAGGGCTGGCGCCGATTGCCCGGACCTTTGTCGCTGATTCAATCTCAGTTATCACGATTCGGCGCAGTTCGAGATCAGGTTCGATTAACAGAAAGTGATCCGGTGGTTGCAGCGCCAACCAGTGTCGCACACGCGACTGGATTTCACGGAGCGAATGGCCGTCGGCGCGGGCCGTCTGGAAGAATTTCGCGATCACTTCGTCCAATCCGTGAACATCTTCCCTAATTTGATCAGCCGAGCGCTCGCGCACATAAACACCGCTGCCTTTGCGAGCCGCGACCCAGCCACTGCGGTGCAGTTCGCGATAAGCGGCGCTGACGGTATTCGAATGAATGCGAAAGCGGCGGGCCAGTTCGCGGGTGCTGGGCAGCTTTTGCCTAACCTTCAGATCTCCGCTGATTATTCCCAACCGAATCTGCGTGACCAGTTGTTCGCGTAGCGGAACTTCGCTGCTTTTTGAGAGCCAGAGCCGCATGGTGTGCGGAGAATATCACACGCGAACAAAGGGCTCGCAGCGCTGATTGAGTCCTCCTTAATCGGCCCAGAGCTAACTTTGCGTCTTTGCGCCTTTCCGTGAAACTCATATGCTTGCGTCTCAAGATGGGAACTTACTCTCACACAAAGGCGCAAAGGCGCCAAGACGAGCGCGGTTTGTGCTCGATCCTGCGGGTGGCTGTAGAATGATTGGACAATGGACGGTCTATCATCATCACTGGCGGTCTTAACCGCGATGATCACACCTGCGGTGCTGATCTCAGCCAGTGGAACGCTGATCCTTTCGACCTCAACGCGACTGGGGCGAGTGGTGGATCGGGTTCGCTCGCTGTCTGATCGTCTAGAAGCACTGCACAACGAAGATCCAAAAGAAGATCTGCTTGAAGAGAAGCGCGCGATGATCTTCGAGCAACTGGACAAATTAACCAGCCGTTCGCGCCTGTTACAGAGAGCGCTGACCACCTTCTATCTGGCAGTCGGCGTCTTTGTGGCTACCAGCGTCAGCATTGGAGTGGTGTCATTTTTCAGCGCGCGGTTTGCTTTTATTCCGGTGGTGTTCGGACTGATCGGCGCCTTCTTTCTTTTTTATGGCAGCATGTTGGCGGTTTTCGAAGCGCGTTTGGCCCTCAGCACCACGCACGCGGAAATGGATTTCATCTGGCGCACCAGCAAACGTCTGGTGCCGCCTGAACTCGTCAAGCAGCACAAAACACACTACGTCCATTTTCGAAAGAAGAGCGACAAGTCGTAAGCACGTAGCTATGGGAACTGAATCAGATAATCGGGAGCCCGGCTATTTTGGCCTGCTTCGCAGCGGCGAACTTCGGAGTCGTGTCGAAGCGCTGGAAGCTTTGCTCGAGCGCTGCACAGTTTGTCCCCGCGACTGTCTCAACAACAGATTGCAGGACGAAATCGCCGCGTGCTATTCGGGCAGACTGCCGATCGTTTCTTCTTACACGCCACATTTTGGCGAAGAGCCGCCGCTGGTCGGCACGCGCGGCGCCGGCAACATCTTCTTTGGAAACTGCAATCTGCGCTGTGTCTACTGCCAGAACTATCAGATTTCGCAAACGCACAAAGAGCAGATCAAGAACGAAGTGACGCATGAGCGCCTGGCAGAGATGTTGCTCGAATTGCAAACACGCGGGTGTCATAACATCAACTTTGTGTCGCCCACGCACTTCGCGCCGCAGATGGCGCGCGCGATTCTGCTCGCGGCCGAACAGGGTCTGCGCTTGCCGATTGTTTACAACACGAACGCGTACGATTCGGTCGAAGTGCTAAAGCTCCTCGATGGTATTGTCGATGTCTACCTGCCTGATTTGAAATATGCCGAAGACGAGGCGGGCTATCGGTATTCAAAGGTTCGCGGTTATCGGGAATGCTCGCGTGCGGCGATCGCCGAAATGTACCGCCAGGTGGGCGATGAACTGATCTATGACCAGGATGGGTTGCTGCTGAGAGGACTGGTAATTCGCTTGCTGGTCTTGCCGAATGACATTGGCGGCATCCGCGAATCGCTTCGCTGGATTCACGATGAATTAAGTCCGCGCGTCGCCGTGTCGTTGATGGCCCAGTACTATCCAACGAACACCGCCGGCACGAATCAACGGTATACCTTGCTGTCGCGAAGCATTCGAGAGACGGAGTGGCTGCGCGCGATTGCCGCGCTCGATGAATTCGGCATGGAAGAAGGATGGATGCAGGAATACGAAGGCGCCGCGTTCTATTATCGCCCTGACTTTGCGGATGTGGCGAAGCCGTTCCGGGACATTCGCGATTTTACCCTTGATACAATTTCAACTCGCTCTGCCGATCGCAATCGTTCCGAGCCGGAAAGCGAAGCCGTTTTGTAAGCCGCGTTCAGGCGGCTTCCCCCAGGGTTGCTAGACCGGGCGTTTTACGCCCGGGTGTGCGGAATAACTGATCAAGAGCCCGTTTCAACGGGCTTAGTGAAAGCACGCTGAAGCGCGCTAAGGAGTGGAAACCAAGCTGACCCAGCGCTGAAAAAGCGCTGGTCTATTAACCCCGCGGGGAAGCCGTCTAAAGGCGGCTGGCCGACGAACTGGAAGACTCGGTAAACGCTAACTCTGCTTCTTGGGAAGCTGCAAAGGCGGACGGCGCTGCGGCGCTGCTTCTGGTTCTTCGGTGTCAATCATGTTGGCCATCACGTCTTTGTAAATCTTGATCTTTCCGTTGCTCTCCATCGTCCTCTGCACCGTCGCCAGGTAATCGTCAAAGACCTGGGTCTTGCGTTCGGTGAGGGCGCTCTGCATCAGTGAGTCGCGCTGCTTGGCAAACTCTGCCAAATCGGCCTCAGTGCGACTGTTGACGCCGATTACGAGATAGTTCTGGTTCAGAAGGATCGGGGTCTTGAGCACTTCACCCGACTTGGCGGCGTAAAGAGGATCGTCCAAAAGCACACTCGATCCCGCTTCGCCGAGCGGCGTAGAGAGCTTGTAGTTAGCTTCAGCTTTCGCTTCCAGGCCCAGCCGGGCGGCTCCTGCTTTCAGATCCCCAGGGGATTTAGCATTGGCGATCAGTTCTTTGGCCTTCTCTTCCAGTTGCGATTTCGCTTTTTCAGTCTTCGCGGCCTGTGTGACCTTGTCTTTCACTTCATCGAAGTCCGGAATGCGCGGGCCCTTTTGCTCGACTAACATTGGGACTGCAAAGCCGTTCTTGACGCCCGTGCGCTCGCCAACGTCGTTGGGATTATTCAGTGGCGCAATCGCTTCTTCGAATTGCTGAGAGCTGCCAATGTTGGGCACATCGTCGCCCGGTTTCACAAACGGCGTCTCGCGAACCATATCCGCGGGAGACATATTGGCCTCGGCCGCAAACTCTTGCGCCACCTTGAGCGGATCTTTGGTTTCTTTCAAGCGATCCTGGACCCGTTGGGCAATTTTCTGCGCCACGGAGTAGCCCCGACGGTTACGTAGTGACACCAGCAGTTCAGTCTTGGCATCTTCGAAAGTCTTCGGCACTGATTCGCCGCGGCGCAGGATGTAGTAAGCGTTTTTGTATTTGATTGCGTCGGTGACGTCGCCGGGCTGGAGATCGAGCACCCGCTGGTAGGGATCGTCTGACTTATTTGGATTTTTCTTTACTACGCCGCTGACCCGTCCTCCGTCTTTGGCTGTGGTTGGATCTTCGGAATTACCCTTCGCTAATTCGGCGAACGCTTCCTCGGTTGCCGTCTCCTGCGCGCCGCGCGCTTTGGCCACCAACTCGTCGGCTTTGGCTTTGACGGTGGGGTCAAGATCCGGGCGCGCAACTTTTAAAACGATCTGCTGGACTCTAACTCCGGCCTGCTTGAACTCGGGTTTCAGACTGTCGTACTCGTCGTGCAGTTCCTTGTCCGATATTTGCAGTTTCTGGCCTGACTTATCCTGATCAATGAAAACGTACTTGATCTTTTTCTGCGGTACGAGAATGTTGTAGTCCGTTTTGTGCTTTTCGTAATACGCCTTCAACTCGTCATCCGTAGGTTGAATTTTCTCAGCCAGCTTGTCGGCCGAAACAATGACATAGGTGAGATCGAAGTTGGTATTCTTGCGCTTGTACTCTGCCTGCACCTCATCTTCTGAAATGCGCACGCTGGCTGCGACGAAGGCTTCAAGCTTCTCACGCGCAATATCTTCGGCTACTCCCCGTTCAAACGCGTTCACATCGCCGACGCGCTCCTGATACTTGCTCATGTCCAGCTTGCCCGAAGCGTCGGTGAGCAAAAACTTTCCGGTGGGATCACTGAAGGTCTTCGCAATCCTGTCTCTCACTTCGGCTTCAGATGCGCCAAGGCCTAACCTCTCGGCTTCCAGCACTGTCACTTTCTTGCTGATTAAGCCGTCAAGAATCCGGTCGTCGGTATAACCCATCTGAGTTAAACTCACCTGACCACCGAACCGACTGAACTGGTTTTGAATATTCAGTTTCTGCGTCGCGAAATCGCCCACAGTGATCTCGTGCCCACCGACGCTGGCGAGCACCTCGGTGCTTTTGGTTGGCTCGAGGGAAGAAGATCCGCTGTTAGGTCTGAAGAAGAGAACCAGACTGACCGCCATCAACCCCACAAACCCCAGGATCAGGACTTTGCTGGTGCGTTCAAAGCGGCTTAGTTGTTTGAGCATGTATTTAAACCTTTTCCAGGGACTTCGAAACGACAAATTCTAAATGAGCGAACCGCTGGCTGCAACTCGCGACGGACCCGAGACGAGGCGTTTCAGACAAACCTTGACGTTTTCGTTTTTGCGTGGCTTGTAGCGCGAGTGATATTTTAACTGGCTAGATGCATTCACTGGCAACTTCGACACTGGCCTGGGTCGGTTTCTGTATTTTCATTCTAATGATGTTGGCCATCGACCTGGGCCTGTTTAATCGTAAACCCCACGAAATCAGTTACCGGAATGCGGCGGTCTGGAGCGGCGTCTGGGTGGCGCTGGCTCTTCTGTTCGCCGGGTTGCTGTTCGGCCCTTTGGGTTGGGAGTTGTTTGGTGCGGCCCGCCACGAGAAGGCCCTTCAGTTTGTCGCCGGATATCTGATCGAACTCTCTCTTTCGGTTGACAATCTCTTTGTTTTTCTTCTGATCTTCTCGTATTTCAAAGTCCCTCCTAAATACCAGCACCGCGTACTCTACTGGGGTGTGCTCGGGGCCCTGGTCATGCGCGTGGCAATGATCGTAGCCGGCACGGAACTGATCGACCGCTTTCATTGGATTATTTATATTTTCGGCGCGTTTCTGGTCTACACAGGCGCGGGAATGTTACGCGGCGGCGAAACTGAAATCGAGCCGGAGAACAATGTCGTGGTTCGGTTTGTGTCGCGCTACGTTCCGATTACGCGCCATTACGAGCGCCGGAAGTTCTTCACCGTGGTCGATGGAAAACGAGTAGGCACCCTTTTATTGCTGGTGTTGATTGTGGTTGAGGTGACTGATTTGGTGTTCGCGGTCGACTCGATTCCGGCGATCTTTGGCGTGACGACCGATCGCTTCATCGTTTATACCTCAAATGTCTTTGCCATTCTTGGCCTGCGCACCTTCTATTTCCTGCTGGCCGGGGTCGTCGAGAAGTTTCACTACCTCAAGGTTGGTCTTGGCATTGTCCTTAGTTTTATCGGCCTCAAGATGCTGCTGCCGCTATTGGCGAAGCTATTGGCGGCGGCTTGCCATGTGCTCGGGTACCAGCTGCTGGCAGATTGGGCGCACGGTGTCGACGACATTCCGATTGGCGTTGCGTTGGGAATCGTGGCGGCGGTATTGCTCGCTTCCGTGGGGGCATCGCTAATTTGGCCTCAGAAACGCAAACATAAGAATGCCGAGTAAGACGGATAGGAGCGCGGCCATCCTGAGCGCCCGAGCGCGCAGCGCGAACACTCTTCTAAAAAGACTCTTTCCGAAAGTCTGAGCGGGTTTCACCTTTGGCGGAGGGGATGTCCGCAGTCCGTTTTGGGGCTCTCGCATTAATCGCGGATATCCCAAATACGACATCGCCCCGAAGGGTTTTCCCTGCGGGGCGACGGAGCGCGCACCGGAAAGCTCCGGCAGCTATTTTTGGAAACGGTTCTTAAGCAACCTAAGCTGTAGAAAGTCTCGGTGTTGACTTTTCTCTCGCTGAGAACCAAGTTTTAGGAGCCAGCGAGTACAGCCTTCCGTTCATCTTGGTTAGTGCCGAAAGTTTAGTCCCGGGAGGTTAATTGGTCAAGCATCATGTTGACTGCACCTGATACATACAGGCCAGATATATCGGCTTGCTTGCGGTTCAATTACCCTTGCCAGATTAACAGCGCCAACAGCACGATAACCGGCGCGCAAATCACTATAAGGCGCGAGCAAAATAGTACCAGCATAATAAGTCCGGCCACCCAGGCTTTGCGGCGGAGCATTGGTTCGGCATGGAAGGACAATCATGAGAAAGGCTCGGTCACGGGCTAGCCTGGCCAAAGACGCAAGTTCTTGATCGATGTATGCTTAGCGGCGGGTTAAGTATGCAGAGTACTAGTACGATTACCGCTCGCAAATGTGAGAATCGAGAAGGTTTCTTTCCCTGGGATCAGAACGACCCGCGAATCACACGAGAACGCACGAACAAAGCGTTCGGCTTCGTGTGATTTGGTGGATCGCTTTACTTGGCAAGGCAATCTCTCAAAATAGGACTCTAGTCGGACGTAATCGCCCTGCGCTCGATTCCTTAACAACGATTGGCGATCACAGGCTCGCGAAGACTTCTGTTAAGCTCTCTGCCGGATGGATATCACGATCAAAACACCTCGCGAATTCAGCTTTCGCCGTACAGTTCTCAGCCACGGTTGGTGCGCGCTCTTACCGTTTGAATTTGATCAAAAGAACTGGACGCTTATTCGCGTTCTTGATCTGGAGACATCTGCGCCGGTGACTGTCGAAATCTCGCCGAAGACAAGCGGTATTAACATCAGCACGTCACGCCGAGTGGGAAAGCGGGCAGCCGCCGCAATTGAGCGTGACGTACGTCATATGTTTCGACTCGATGACGACCTGCGAAGGTTTTACGACGTGGTAGCGGCCGACGCGGATTTTGCCTGGGTGGCCCAGGAAGGCGCGGGACGGTTATTGCGATCCCCGACGGTCTTCGAGGATCTGGTGAAGATGATCTGCACTACGAATTGTTCCTGGGCGCTAACAGAAAAAATGGTGAGCGGACTGGTGAACGAGCTTGGTCGAGAGTCGGCTAATGGCCGGAAATCTTTTCCCACAGCCGCGGCCATGACGGAAAAGCCGGAAAAGTTTTATCGCGATCAAATCCGATCCGGCTATCGCGCGCCATATCTGGCTGAGCTGGCGCAACGAGTAGCGTCCGGATCGCTCAACGTCGAAGCATGGATTACCAGCGAACTCCCATTGAACGATTTGATCAAAGAAATGAAGAGCGTCAAAGGCGTCGGTAATTACGCGGCCGAAAATCTGTTGAAATTAGTCGGCCGCTATGATGGCCTGGCATTGGATTCGTGGACACGTGCGCAATTCGCGCGTCTCCATAATCACGGTCGTGTGGCGAACGATAAAAAGATTTCACGTTTCTATTCGCGTTTCAATTCATGGCGTGGACTCGCCCTGTGGTGCGATCTGACGCGTGATTGGCTCAACACTGAAAGTGTAGCGGAATGATCACCGAATCGTTCAATCCTCTGGATGTTTCTACAACATGCTATACAGTTTTGTTTATTTAGTGACATCAAAAGTTAATTTTGAAACTGCAACCTTTCTGTGTGCGTTACCACTAACTAGAAGAACGAAGATGATAACTCAAACGCCAAGGGCGTAAGGAGCAGCGTTTCAATAACAGGGAGGTTAAAGTTATGAAGGTTTCTTTGAAGAGCACATTAGCGGCACTAATGATTTGCGCGCTGGCGTCGATCGCTGTTTTGGCCGCGGCCAAGGACAAGGTCAAGACCGAAACCGTGACGTTCACGTCAGATGTAACGGTCAATGGCACGCTGTTGAAAGCCGGGGATTACCAGGTGAAGTTCAACGAGCAAACCGGCGAGTTGGCCATTCTCAAAGATGGCAAGGTTAAGGCTAAAACCACTGCGCAGCTTCAATCACGCAGCGAGAAAGCCAGGAACACCGTGGTTAGAACTCTCGATAAAGGAGGCGTTGCCGAATTGATCGGCCTCAGCTTCGGTGGTTCCAATCGGGATGTAGTGATCGGTGCAAGCAGCGGAGCGGTGACGGGTAATAATTAATCGCTTCGCGGGGTGGAAAGAGCGCGCTTCGGGACTAATGTTCCGGGGCGCGTTTTTTTTGGAGCATAGACTTTAGGAAGATCTTATCAAGTGCTTCGACGCGTAGCGTCGATAGGACTCGTTCAGATTCCCTTGGTTTGTGATTGGACTGACGCCTCTACGCACCGGTGCGATATCTCAAACCCAGCGCAACGATCTTTTGCAACAGATCTTCATAGTCGATACCGCAATGCTTGGCTGAGTCGGCGAAATCTTCCGCATGCGCAATTTGCGGATTAGGGTTAGCCTCCAACACATAGATCTGTCCGTCGTCTGTCACGCGATAGTCGAGGCGCGCATAACCGCTCAGGAAAAGCGTGCGATAGATCCTTTTCGACAGCCGCTCGATCTTTTGGGTCATCGCTTTGTCGATCTCGGCTGCTTTGGTAACCACACCAACTTTCTCCTGATAAGCAGGATCCCATTTCAATTTTGAGGTGGCGATGTTGGGCGCACCCTCGGGCAGCTTTTCAATTACCAACTCCCAGGGCGTGTAGGTTTGCAGGCGCTGATTGCCGATCACGCTTACATAAATCTCGCGGCCGGCGATGTACTGCTCGGCAATAGCATGGGTTTTCGTCTGACGATGAATGAACTCGACCCGTTCGGCCAACTTTTCATCGTCATTTACGATCGACGCTCGCGCGATGCCGACTGAACCCTCCTCGCTGATTGATTTCACCAGCAGCGGAAACTTCAGCCGCTTCGACCGTTTCACTTTGCGGTTCATGTGAAAGACGGCGAAGGCGGGCACGTGAATGCGATGGTAAGCAAGGACCATCTTTGAAAGGGCTTTATCGCGGCAGATGGTGAGCCCCCGGGGATTGCATCCCGTGTAGGGCTGTTTCATCAGTTCGAGATAGCTGACCACGTGCTGGTCGTATAAGGGATAGCCATGAAATTCTTCCAGCAGATTGAAAGCGATGTGCGGCTTGTGCTCCATCAAAGCATTGCCGATCACTCCCAGGTTGTTGTAGACGCCCACGGGCAACACGTCGTGTCCGATTTTTTTTAGGGTCGAGATCACGTCCCATTCCGTCTTGTAGGGCGCGATCTCTTTCGGGCTCAGACCCTCGATTGTGTCCGGCGGCACCAGATCTTGGTGGCACAAAACTATGATGCGAAGTTTTTTGAAAGTTTCTGTGGTCACAATGAGATCCTGTGGTAGCCGGAATGGACTACGTTCATGGTTTGCACCGTCAACATGATCATCGTTTCACGTTTGGCATGTTCCGGGCTGCCCTTGAAGCGGAGTTTCAATTGGCCCGCGCGTTCAATCATAAGTTCATATACGTGATCGATAGCGTACTTGTGCACGCCAGTGCCGTCGCCGACCAACTGTTCGACTTCACGCTTAATTGAACGAAGAAAGCTGACCGCTGTCATGCGCGACTTGCCTGGCGGATCAGCAGAGAAGATGCGCCGCAGATCCGCGTCCAGGTAAGCGGGCCACTGAAATTCATACTGACGCTGCTTCCGCGCATAGTGCTCGCGCAAAGTAACTTTGATTTCAGGTAGCGTTTCGACTTTTCGGCGCACGCGGTTCTTTGGTCGCGTCCCGGCAATCTCATTGAGTACTTCGTCGATGTATTCCAGCTTGCGCAGCGCCGGCCAACTGCGATAGCGCCGCCTCCAGTTTGAGCGTGGTTGCAGCCAAACCGCAAATGTTTCCGCGAAGTCTTCCGCCGGGTGCGCCTGCGCGTACCAGGCATCCAGATTGAGAACATAGCGCCGGCTGTTCGGTTTGGGCTTATAGGAGTCCGGATAGCGTTGAGTGAAGAGACCAAACACCTGATGCCAGCGTCGTTTGAAATGCAGGCGAAAGGCGTTGTCGATGGCGTGGCCGGCTTCGTGTCGCAGGATGCGCATGCATTGGACGTCATTGCCGCCTTCGACTTCCAGCATCTGCTTTCGTTCGAGCTTCATCAAACGGGGATGCGCCAGGTAGAAAGGAATGGCGAAACCTGGCACGCCGTCGGGCGTGAACCATTCCGCTGACAGCCAGACGTGCGGTTTGAAACGAATCCCCCGATCGTTCAGCTCGCTATAGAGGCGCTTTATATGAGGCTCAAGAAAAGATCCCTTGATCCGTATCGGCAGATCGCAGATACGCGTATCGAGCAGTCGCTCATCTGAAATGAAGCTCCATCTGAATCGGGTCGGCACGAGGGCCAATTGTAACTGTGATTAAGAATGCGCGCCAACACGTTTGCGACCTTGCCCCGTCGTGATGATTGATGTCGATTCACAAACAGCTTATGCTCGGTCAGTTCCTGTGGTGGCGAGAGGTTGACTGATAGACCAATTTAGAGCTCGATGGAATTTACTTTCATGCGAAACAGTTTAGTCGCGACAGCAACACTCTTACTTGTTATCTGCGCGGTCATCCCATCCACAACTGTGATCGCGGCTGGTCCCAAATGTCGCAGCTCAGATTTTGCCTGCTTCAAACGCAAAATGATGCGTCAGGTAGGTCGTAAGATCACCGTAGAGGGAATGTTAGCTTCAGCGAAACTCGGCTGGACGGTCACATTTGATCACTGGGGCGTCTATGTCTACGGACGGCGCGACTCCGACAGTGCCAGGATGAAGAGCCTCGATACTTTCAACGGTCAGAGTGTCAGGGTCACCGGCACACTCAGATACTCTCAGGGCTCACCCGTTCAAACGCCCCCAGCAGCAAATGTCCCGGAGCATTTCTTCTTCGATATATCCGAAGTCAAAGTATTTAGTCCTGGCGCTCCCGCGGAAATCACATTCCGTGAAATGCATCTGCGCAAACCGCCCTTAGCAGAACTTAGCTTCGACATTGTGCTGCGCAACGATCAGTCTGAGCCGCGATGGTTTCTATTGCCCAGTAATCTCGGTCCCGGAACTTCGTCCCTTGTCACGAAGGGAGGCGTCGACACGGTTGAAGTGTTTGAGCCGCATGGCAGCGGCCGCGTCATCGTCGGCCACTTTCTTGGCACCGGCGGATTTCAGGCGCTGCTCTTGCCCGCACACGCCCGGGTTCGTCTACGCATGTTTCCAATATCGTACTGGGGAGACGTGCCTGATCATCTTCAAGTCGAGGTAGTGACCGCAAAGCGACTCACGATTGGCAGCGAGCCCGCCGCGGCGTGGTTCGGATCGAATTCAACCTGCAGCGCCAGGGCCGATATCGTGGAGAGCGCCTTGAGTCACACGCGAATGATTCGTTCGCGGCATACTCCCGACGGTAAAGAGGTGGGAACAATGATTGAGGGCGAGCGTCGCTTCAAGATCGAGGTCTCGCTGAAGACAAACCCGTAGGGGTTGACAATTCTCTGGGCCTGCTCGTGAATGTATTTGAAGGTCGTTAGAGAACCGCGAGTGGTAGCGAGCGGGATAAGGATTCAACTTACGCAATGCGCTTAAAAATATTTCACCTTTTTTAACTTGAGTCCTTGTCCCGCTCGCTACCGCTCGCGGTTCGGTAACACTCCGTCCGCCTCAATGTTCAACTTCGGCGAAGAGTCCGGCTTGACTGCTCAGGTTGTATAGCAATCTAAATAGAAACGACAGAGCCTTGGGCCAACGCCTTCAGCTCTGTCGATTTCGTTTGGAGACCTTCGCAGGTCGCCGAATTCGCAGGGGTTGTTACTGCTTATTGAAGACCATCGTCGAGTCCTGTGGACCGCGCGGGCTTTCGCTGTGGCGGACATTCGTCAGGACCTTGCCGTCGCCGGACAGTGACATCTTATCGACGGTCGTGAACTTGAACTCCTGACCGTCGCGGCTTCCGGTACGAACTGCCGAGAGTTCGAGGGTTTTGCCATCACTCGACCAGGTTGTTTTGGTCGTATTGTTGCCGCCCGCAGCTTCAGTGGTTGCCTCTTTGCCGTCGAGGGTGAAAGTTCGCGGACCGGCCGGACCGCGACCGCCGCCCATTCCACCACCGCCGCCAGAACCTGGGCCGCCAGCCTGGGGTTGGCCGCCGGTGACCTTCGAATCGATGGAAATCTGTTTGTCGTTCTGCGTGATGGTCCAGATGACGCTTTCAGCATTCATCATTCCCTGTGAAAGACCCTGGCTCTTTGTTTTATCCAACGACCAGGTGCCAGCGAAATTGGCCGGCGCGAAAGCGCTGGCTGCCACTATGGCCAGGCCAAACGCAGTCATCAACCCGGCTATCAAAAACAATCTTCTCATTAGAAAAATCCTCCGTTAAATTGTGGTTCGCTTGTCTGCGCAATCGAGACTTTACTTGCGAGTTCGGTACCTAAGACGCTCAGCCGGTCTATCGGGTTACTTTTTGTTTTGCAGCCGTGTCAGAAGCCTGACCGTCAGGGAGGGCCTCGCACCGGGTCTTGCCTTCCGTGAGGGTCGAGCTTCTGCGACGATTTAACTGGTCTTTGCGGCGGGACGCGAGAACGATGTCAGGCGCCTGGCGCCGGCGGTTTGCAACAGACTCATGGCCCCCATGTATCCGTAGCCGAAACAGAACAGCAGGAGAAATGCAATCGGGCCCCACATGTGCATACGCACTGCGTAACCAATCGCCAGGACAAAATAGAGCGAAAAGCTCAACTCGAGCAGTGGCAACCAGCCGTGCTTACGTTTGTACTTCTTACCTTTCCAGGACTCATCGGTCGCGGTCTCAACCCGATACTTGGGTGTGCGCACAAAGTCTGACTTGACGCCGGCCAGTGCTTCCAGGACTGCCTTGGCGTTTGAGAAAGCCAGTCCAATCCCGAGACCCATGACCAACGGCAAATGCAGCAGACGCATGCTCCGCTTCTTATCCAAATACCAGACGGCGGTGCCATAAAAAAGGACTACCGATACCGTCGAGAAAAAAAGCAAAGGGACATCGAGCGCCATCAGTTGATGCAGACCCTGGTTGTACCGAACCAGAAGCAGCGGAAACTGCATAAAGCTGGCCACGATCATCAACGGGTAACTGATGTTGCCTGTCAGGCGAAAGAACATTTCCAACTTTACCCGCATCGGCAACGGCGCGTGCCAGATGCGCCGGTAGAGCTTAAACCAGACTTGCAACACGCCCTTGGCCCAGCGGCGCTGTTGCGCTTTGAAGGCGTTGATCTCGACCGGAATTTCAGCCGGCGCGTCTTCATCAAGCAAATAGACAAATCGCCAACCCATCAACTGCGCGCGAAAACTCAGATCCGTGTCTTCAGTGAGCGTGTCATGCTGCCAGCCGCCGCTCATCTCGATCGCTTCGCGCCGCCAGATTCCGGCAGTGCCATTGAAGTTGAAAAAATTGCCTGCGCGATTCCGCGTAGTCTGCTCAACCACAAAGTGGCCGTCGAGCATGATCGTCTGCAGGCGTGTTAAAAGGTTGTAAGAACCATTGATGTGCGACCAGCGCATTTGCGCACAGCCCACGATCGGATCGGTGAAGTGATGAATCAGCTTGCGCAGAAAATCGGTTTTTGGGACAAAGTCGGCATCGAAGATCGCGATCAAATCACCTTTCGCAGTCTTCAGGCCGTTCTCGAGGGCCCCGGACTTGAATCCCCTGCGATCTGCGCGATGGATGTAGTGAATATCGAAGCCCCGGGCCGCGTACTGCGCGACTGTCGCGCGCGCGATACCCACCGTTTCGTCGGTCGAATCGTCGAGGACCTGTATTTCCATGCGGTCGCGCGGATAGTCGAGCTCAGTCACGGCTTTGACCAGACGTTCGATCACGTACATCTCGTTGAAGAGCGGAAGTTGCACAGTGATGTGCGGCAATTCGGTGGGGGCAAACTCACCTTTCGGCTTCGGCGGGAACCGCGAATAGCGCCAGAAATCGATCACCTGCTTGACCCGATAGACACCATAAATGGCCAGGACCGTCAGAATACTAAAGTACATGACGAGCACAATCCAATCAAAAGCATCCAGTTGATAGAGTGGGCTAATGTTAGCGGACGTCTTAATGAGGGTGTCACAGAAAGTGGGCGAATCTGTGCAGAGATACCCTGTAAGCGGACGAACGCAATACGTGCCAGACTCGGTGCAGAGACTGCTCGGAAGCGGACTGACAATCGTGGCAAGCAGTAGCGACATCTGATTCTGGGTCTTTCGAGAAGTTTCCGATACGTAGCCGCTTGATCAAACCAAGAACGGGCTCCGAATTCTAGCGCACCGTGATGACTGGCTCAAACCGGCATCGGCCTGATCGTGTTTTTGCTGGCGAATTCTTCTTCACTACGGGATTAGAACACCGGTGCGGAGTTTTTTGGAGTAGCTGGGCTTTGCACAAAAGTCGGTCAATCGATTGCTGGGAACGCGGACGTCCCGTCCGCACTGAGCGCGCAGCGCGAAAAACCGGTGGCTATCTTCTTCGCTATACGAATAATATGCGTGCAACGGGATGCGGACGAGACGTCTGCGCTCCCAGCATTTACCGGCCTATGCATCCTAAGTCGACTTTTTGGGCAAAGGTCGAGTAGCTGACTTGTCAGCGCTTTTAAAACCGGCGACCAGTCGCCGCACTTCAAAAACGACGAGCCGTCCAATTTCCTTTACGCTACAATCCACCGTCTTGCACAAGCCATCTTATTCTTCATTAGACACTGCAGCTCCGGCCCGTTGGCGCACGCTCGCACTGCTGGCGATCGCTGAGCTGCTGGGCATGTCGCTTTGGTTCAGCGGCTCGGCCGTGGTCCCGGCTCTTACCAAAGAATGGAATCTGAACTCGGCCACGACGAGTTGGTTGACGCTCTCCGTGCAACTCGGCTTTGTCGCCGGGACACTCTTGAGCGCGCTCCTGAATCTGCCCGACATTATCAGTCCACGTCATTTATTCACCCTCACTGCCATCGCCGCAGCCATCGCAAATGGCGCCTTCGGATTCTTCGCGCACGATGCGTCAGTCGGAATTCCTTTGCGCTTTCTTACCGGTCTGTTTCTGGCCGGTGTCTATCCGCCGGCGATGAAAATTCTGGCCTCGTGGTTTCGGTATGGTCGGGGGCTGGCGCTTGGAGTTCTGGTCGGCGCTTTAACGCTGGGGAAAGCGACGCCCTATCTCGTCAACGGACTCGGCAGTCAGAACTGGCGGCACAATGTGATGTTTGTTTCGTTGCTGGCTGTCATTGGTGGAGTGGTCGTGCTGTTATTTGTTGGGGATGGACCATACGCTTTGCCGGCGGCGCGCTTTGATTGGCGACAAGCGGGAAAAGTTTTTAGTAATCGCCCGCTGCGTCTGGCCAATCTTGGTTACTTCGGACATATGTGGGAACTCTACGCGATGTGGACCTGGATTCCATTTATGATTCGCGCCAGCTTGTCACTGCGCAAGAGCGATCCTTCGCTCGCCGAAGTCGCTTCGTTTCTGGTGATAGGTTGCGGCGCTCTGGGTTGTGTCGTGGCCGGGTTAATCGCGGATCGTGTCGGCCGCACGATTGTTACCTCGGTGGCAATGGCAATCAGCGGAAGCTGCTGTCTGTTTATTGGGTTGCTATTCGGCGCGAATCCAATCCTGCTGTTGATCGTGGCGGCGATTTGGGGAGCCAGTGTGGTTGCCGACTCGGCACAGTTTTCGGCCTGCGTAACCGAGCTTGGCGACCCCCGGTACCTCGGCACGGCGCTGACGATGCAAACATGCCTCGGATTTCTTTTGACCGTAATTTCGATCGAGTTGATTCCGCGCTTTGTCGATCTCGTCGGCTGGCGCTATGCGTTCATGATTCTCGCGCCCGGGCCTTTGTTCGGGGTGATTTCGATGCTGCGGTTGCGCAGACTTCCCGAGGCGACGAAGATCGCCCATGGGCGGAGATAGGTTAGGAAATGAGGTCAGCACCGGGAGCGGTAGCGACCGGGTTGGAGCGCAGCGCGAGTCGAGATCGAGAAAGGGACCCGGTCTCTAACGCTCCCGGTGCTGACCTCGTGCTTGCTGCGACTGCTGCGACCTTAGCAGGCGGCCTTCAATACCAAAAGCACTCCTGGTGAAGTCGGCACGCTAAACTAACCCTGCTTCGGTTGCACGCATCGCCTCGCGGGGGTTTAATAGAGCCAGGAATGATCGGCGCAAAACTTGGGAACTACCGAATCCTCGAAAAGATTGGCGCCGGCGGTCAGGGAACAGTCTACAAAGCGACCGATACCAAGCTGGGACGTGCGGTCGTCATCAAGGTTTTACCGCCGGAACTAACCGTCAAAGAAGCCAACCTCAGACGGTTCGAGCGCGAAGCGCGACTGGCGTCGGCGCTCGATCACCCGAATATCTGCACCATTTTCGATTTGAACGATATCGAGGGCGTTCACTTCATCGCGATGCAGTATGTCGAAGGCAAGAACGTCCGCGAATTGGTTAACGGACGGCCTCTCGACCTGCGCAGCGCGCTTTCCATTGCCATTCAAGTCGCCGACGCTCTCGACGCCGCCCATGCACGCGGAATCATTCATCGTGATATCAAAGCCGGCAATGTCATGGTCATGCCATCAGGCCAGGCGAAAATTCTGGACTTTGGGCTGGCGAAACTCATGGACGGTCAGGGAACTAACCCGGCCGGAATTCATCACACCGATCTCACAGAACTCGGCATTCCATACGGCACGGCCACCTATGCAGCGCCCGAGCAGGCGCGGGGCGATAAGGTGGATGCGCGCGCGGACATCTTTTCCACCGGAGTGTTGCTCTATGAAATGCTGACCGGCACCTGGCCTTTTCAGGGAAAGACCAGCATCGATGTGCGCCACGCTGTGCTTCACGACAATCCGGAGCCTCTGGATGAAGCACGACCGGGCGGGGCGCCGGCACAACTGCAATTGATTCTCGATCGCGCGCTGGCCAAGGATCCAAAGCAGCGCTATCAGAAAGTCGGCGAGCTGCGCGACGATTTGCGCGAGGTACTGCGCGAGGTCGAAGCGGGCGGCGCCCAGGGATTCGCTCCGATCACGCATGTGACGCCGCGTCATCTTCCGGGCACGGGACGCATGGGGCGAGCGCTGCGCTGGCTGCGCAGCGTAACCGGAGAGCGAACCGCGACCCAACGTATTTCAACTTCCGACCGGCCCACGCACGACACGCCGGCAACCAGTCTTGGCGATCGCGACCGCAAGAGTGTCGCTATTCTTCCTTTCAAGAATCTCAGCAACGATTCGGAATCCAGTTTCTACGAGTTCTCACTTGCCGACGCGGTGATCACGGAACTCGCCCGCGTGCGTTCGCTGGTCGTGCGGCCCTCCTCTGAGATCGTTAAATATCAGGGCGTGCAAACCGATCCCCGACAGGCGGGACGCGAGATGAGTGTTGCCGCCGTCCTGTCCGCCGGTTTTCTGCGTGCGGGTGATCGGATTCGGGTAACCGCGCAACTGGTCGACGTCGACTCTGGCGATTTGCTTTGGAGCGATAAGATTGACGCCGACGCCACCGATATCATCAACGTCCAGGACACAATCACGCAGGAGATTTGCGATGGCCTCCGTCTGGAGCTGACCTCTGACGAAAAGGTCTGGCTCGAACAGCCCAAGACCGCCAACGCGGAAGCTTACGAAGAGTATCTGCGCGGCCGCGATTGCATGGGCCGCTACGTCTATCACACGATCGCACGCAAAGACGTCGATGAAGCCATCGAGCATTTTCAACGCGCGGCCTATCTCGATCCTTCATTTGCGTTGGCCCATAGCGCGCTGGGCGGCGCATATGCCAATCGCGTGATGAAAGGCTTTGGCGAAGCAGGCGATCACGCACAGGCAGAAGCCGCTTTTGAGCAGGCCCTGGCGATCGATCCACATTTGCTCGAAGCGCGAATGCACATGGTGTTCATCTATCTGGCTCGGGGCGAGAAGGAAAAAGCGCGGCGCGCCGCCGATCAATTGAAACAGGAAGCGCCAAACGATGTCGGCGTGCATTTTGCCCGCGGAGTGTTGGCGCGGCTCGATGGCGACTATAACAAGTCGCTGCGTAGTTTTGATCGCATGGTGCGTTTGAATCCGGCTGAGCGGGTCGTCGTCAGCTATAACCGCGCGCGCTTGCTTACTTACCAGGGGCGCTATGAAGAGGCGCTGGCCGAACTGGACGCGGGCGCGGCGATCGAACCGGACCATCCTTTGATCAGAACCTTCCGTGCGCGCGCTCTCTATTATCGCGGCGAGCCGGTCAAGGCGGCAGAGATTCTCGAGCAGGTGCTGGAACAGCAGCCACAGCTCGACGGTATCCGGCCCATCTATGCGACCTTCCTGAGCGCGCTCGGGTGGCACGACGAAGCCCGCGAACAAATCACCGACGAAGTGATCAAGACCGCGGACACGGATCACGACGTGGCATACTGGCTCGCGTCTGCCTATGCTATGGAAGGCAAACGCGATGAAGCGCTCCAGTGGCTGCGCCGCGCGATCGAGTTGGGAAACGAAAATAAACCATGGTTTGAACGCGACCGGAATTGGGATTCATTGCGCAACGATCCTGAGTATCAGCGGATCGTCGGTTCTCTCGTCACGCCTCTTTCAGTAGATGAAGAGGGGTGATCGCGCTGCAAGGTTGAGAGTCTAGACTCGGCTGGGCAACCGAAAGGCAACTACACAGTGAGAAAGGCAAGACAGTTCCGTGGTGGATATCAGTACTCGGGTTTGAAGGAACTTGTGCGTGAACTTCGACAGAAACAGACATCTGCTGAAGCATTACTCTGGGCACTGGTTCGACGAGTGTGACGGCCCGGTGCATCAACCAAATGAGCAGTGGCATCACGACCAAAATCGCGACTCGTACACGATCGCGCAGGGGCTACGCGTCTTGCGATTCAGAAATGAGCGGATTCTCAACGACACCGAGAAAGTGCTCGACGAAATTGTTAAGGTTCTCCCCTCTCCCACTGGGAGAGGGGCCGGGGGAGAGGGCTTGTAGCACGAGCTGTTTTGAAATCTCTTCTTATTCCCCTCTCCCCCTGGGAGAGGGGCTAGGGGCGAGGGGCGAAGCTCGGAAACACTCGAGCACCAACCTGTTGGAGACAGAGAAAAGATGATAAGCGAGACGCGACACTCAGGCCCTCTCCCTTAACCCTGATAAGTTACCCACTTGCGACGCCCTCTTGCAGAAGGACGGGTAGAAATAATTTAGAAGAGAGATGGCAGCTAAGACCCTCTCCCTAACCCTCTCCCACAGGGAGAGGGAATTACTCCTATGAAAACCTTCGTCATTGGCGACATCCATGGCCGCTGCGCCCAGCTTCACGGTCTGCTCGACATGCTGCCGCGCGATCCGTTCACGGACACGCTGGTCTTTCTGGGCGATTTGATCGATCGCGGCCCGGATGTTCCCGGCTGTGTCGAGCTCGTGCTGAATCTCTGTCAGGAAAATCCGGAGAAAGTAATTTGCCTGCGCGGTAACCACGAACAGATGCTGCTGGATTTTATCGATCAGGCCAGCCTGATTTGGATGGCGACGGCAACCGGCAGCGACCAAACCTTCCGGCAGTACACAGAGACGCCTGTACGTCTGCGGACTGAGGCCGACTTTGACAGCGCTCGTGAGCTCATCACAATGAAGATTCCCGCTGATCAGATCGATTTCCTGCGTCAACTGCCGCTGTATCATGAAGACGACCATGCGCTATACGTTCATGCTGGTTTAGAGGATGGCAAACATCCGCGCGAGAGTTCGCCCAACGCTCTCCTTTGGACACGCGACCTGGATTTTTACAAGAACTATTTCGGCAAGCCCTGCGTTTTTGGTCATACCCCGACACCGCTCTTGCCATGGCTCGGCCGCATCGGCCGTCATGGGATTTATGTCTCCCACAGCGCGATCGGTATCGACACTGGCTATAACCTTCAATCTCCTTTGTCGTGTCTCTCTCTGCCCGACTTCACTTTGTACCAGGCATTCGCCGACGGTGACACCGCCACGCATCACATCACTGCGTTCATTCCAGAGACGCTGAAAGAAATGCAAAGGAAGGCTGCAACTGCCAGGCAGCCGGCGAACGGAACTGACTCTGACCTGAATTAGACCCACGGCCCAATCTCGAGCGCCAGGCAGTTCAGCCCCCGCGGTTGGAAGCGGCGACGGCAATCAAAGTACAGCGACGGACCTATCAATACGGGGAATAGCCTGCAGTCAGTGAAGGGCGCGATCCGCTTTGCCTTAATCCGCTGACGAAAGGAGTCACTGCGCAGTTTGTCTTGAAGTAATGGGGAAAGTCTGGGATTGCACTTATGCGCCGCGACGATCGTTTGATTGTCGCGCTGCACTTTTATTCGTACCGCAAACACTCAATCGGATCCAGACGCGCAGCTTTGCGCGCCGGCCAGACGCCAAAGATCAATCCCACTCCGACGCTCACTGTGACACCGGTCGTCACCGCCCACAATGGAATGGACGCCGGCAGGCTGGGAAACAGGAGCATGACCAGCTTGCTGATCCCTATGGCCAGCACAACACCCAGCATCCCTCCGAGAAACGTCAAGGTCATGGCTTCGAAGAGAAACTGATTCGTGATGTCGCGGCGGCGAGCGCCGAGCGCTTTGCGAATTCCGATCTCGGCCGTGCGCTCAGTGACACTCACCAGCATGATGTTCATTACGCCAATGCCGCCCACCAGGAGTCCCAGACTCGAAATCGCGATCGCCACCAGGCCAATCATGGCAAAGATACTGTCGAATTGTTTGACGAAGTTATCGGCGGTCTTGATATCAAAGTCATCCGGAGCCTCAAACTTCACATTGCGACGACGACGCAGGACATCCTCGGCCTGGGTCAGCGCTTCATTCAACTCGCCCGGGCGCGCGCGCAGAATGAACAGCAGCCAACCCCGCGCCGGCGCCACCTTTTGCGCGGTGCGCAGCGGAATCATGACCGCGTTGTCTTCTTCATTCTCCCCAAAGAAGGCGGCCTTTCGTTTTTCGAGCACACCTATGATCTCGAAGTTATACCCGCCCATGCGCACTTCGGTGCCCGCGATGTTGCCCAGCTGTCCCGGAAAGAGCGCGTCCGCGGCATTGACTCCAATGACCACCACATTGCGACGCTGTTCGTTATCGGCTTCGGTGATAAAGCGTCCTTCTCTGATCGTAATGTTTGAAATGTCCGAGTAGTTTGGCGTTACCCCGGACGTATTACCCCAGCGATAGTTGCGGCCCTGATAACTAATATTGTCATCGAATGGTCCGCCACTGTAGCCCACGTTGGGCGCGACTATGGCCAAATCGTCAACGGCCGTCGCCTGGGCTTTGATGGCGTCTGCATCAGCGGTGGTGAGCGGTTTGCGCAGACGCTCGGCGCGATCGGAACTTACGCGCGGCCCGGTAGTCAGGTGAAAAGCATAGATGTTGTTCGTGCCGTATTCTTCGATGATCGCGATAATGCTTTGGCGCATGCCGGTGAGGATCGAGGCCACCACAATCGCCGCCGTGACACCGATAACGATCCCCAGCACGGTGAGAAAACTGCGAAACTTGTTCGACCGCACGTTATCGAGCGCCATCGAAAGAGTCTCGCTGATCAGGATTTTCGGGATTTTGATTTTCATTTGTAGTTGTCTTTGTGCTCCCTCTCCCTTTGGGAGAGGGCTGGGGAGAGGGATTAGGACGTCATCACACCCAGGCCCTCTCCCCGACCCTCTCCCAAATGGAGAGGGAGAAAGTCGTCATGTCGTCTTGGTCAACGCGATGATCGGGTCCAGTCGCGCCGCTTTGAAGGCCGGATAGATCCCGGCGATCATACCGATGACGCTCGAGACGATAATCGCCAAAAGAATGTAGCCGATCGTAATTGTCATCGTGATTCCGGCCAGGGCAGTGATCAATGTCACAACTCCCCACGCTGCTAATAATCCCAGCACACCACCGAACGCGCAGAGCATGCCCGACTCGATCAGAAACTGCATCAGGATCTGCTTGCGGGTGGCGCCCACAGCCTTGCGCAGCCCGATTTCGAAGGTTCGTTCGGTCACGCTTACCAGCATGATATTCATGACGACGATGCCGCCGACGATCAAAGTGATTAAGGTGATCGGAACGACTACGGCGGCTATACTCGCAGTGAACTGATCGATCTGGTTGTTGAGCTCCTCGACGTTGACCAAACCAAAATCATCTTCTTCGCCGCCCTTCAGGCGATGTTTGTTCCGCATCGTGACGCGCGCGTCTTCGATCGTAGGTTGAAAGTTTTCGCGCGTCGGCGCCTTGCCGCGGATCTGCAAACCGTTGCGGCCAAAGATCTGCAAATGCGTTGTGGCCGGAATGTAGATGTGCCGGTCGAGCGAATCGCCAAAAAATGCGCCGCGCTTTTCTTCCACGCCGACGACGCGCATGGGTAAACCGCGGACCTTCAGCGTCTGTCCGATGGCATCGCTATTAGGAAAATACTTGTCTTTGATGTCGCCGCCGAGCACACAAACCAGCGCCGAACGCGCCACCTCGTCGTTCGCAATAAAGCGGCCTTCGACCATTACCTTGTCTTCAATGTCAGCCATGTTCGACGTGACACCGAAAACGATCGCGCCGGGAAACTCGATCCCGTCCTGCTTTAAATCCACCTGACTGCCGACCTCCGCGCCGACTTCAGAGCACCCTGCACAGTGCTCTTTCACCCACTCATAATCATCCCAATTCAGCCGCTTATTCCGACGATTCATGCGCTCAAAATCGTCGTCGGAAAGATGTTTTGACGAGGCGATCCGCGCGATCATGAAATGGTTTGCGCCCAGCAATTTGGCGACCTTATCGGTGACATAAGTATTGAGCCCGCTCACCGACGCGCCCACCACCACCACGGCAGCCACGCCGATAATGATGCCAATCAAAGTCAGGAAGGCGCGCAGTTTGTGAGCCAGGATTGACTGGAGCGCGATCTTGGCGGCGTCGGCATAGAATGAAAAGAGATAACGCATGCTTTTTCGCGGTCAGACTTCAGTACGACGAGCCGGCGACAAAAGTTTGCAGCTTAGACGAAAAACTGCGCGGGAAGTTCCCTCAACAAGACGCGTGCGATGGACGATCTATTAACTTAAGACTGAAAGATGGATTCTCTTGCCGGGCGGATACAAAAATTCGTACAGATCGCCATTCAATCGGAGGGCGTCAAAAGCGCGTTTTTCAGGCGACATTGAGTCAGGCTTTTTACCCTCGAAGAAAGACGATCCGCTAATTCACACGAAACCGCGCAAATAGTAAGTGCTGATTCGTGTGTAGTAAGTGCTGATTCGTGTGGTTTCGTGGATCGTCTTGCCGGCTGGGCAGATCTATTCTTCATAACCCCGCGGATGGGCAAGCAACCACCGCCAGGCACTTTGAATTATGAGTCGTAAGTCCTGAAACTTCGGTTGCCAGCCCAGTTCACTCCTGATTTTCTCTGAACTGGCTATTAGCACCGCGGGATCGCCGGACCGGCGCCCAGCTATCGTTGCGCGGATCTCGCGGCCGGTAACTGCACGCGCAGTATCGATCACTTCCTGCACGCTGTAGCCCTGGCCTCCGCAACCAACGTTATAGACGGCACTGCGTTCATCAAGGATTCCCAGCGCCAGTATATGAGCCCGCGCCAGATCGACGACGTGAATGTAATCCCGGATGCAGGCGCCGTCCTTCGTCGGATAGTCTTCGCCATAGATCGCGACGCCGGCGCGCATGCCCGCCGCTGCCTGTAGCACCAGCGGGATCAGATGTGTTTCGGGATCGTGCCACTCGCCGCAGCGTTCGGTCGCGCCGGCGGCATTGAAATAACGCAGGCTCGCGTACCGCAAGCCATAAGCGCCCTCATACCAGTTCAGCGCGCGCTCGAAAGCGAGTTTCGTTTCGCCGTAGGGATTCGTCGGGTTCACCGGATAGGTTTCGGTTATTGGTTGTTTTTCGGGCTCGCCATAGGTCGCCGCCGTTGAAGAGAAGACCAACTTGCGCACGCCGCAATCGCGCATGACATCCAGCAGGTTCAAACCGGCCAACAGGTTGTTGCGATAGTACTTCGCCGGCTGCTCCACCGATTCACCGACCAGAGAATCAGCCGCCATGTGAACAACGGCGTCAATATGGTTCTGCTTCAAGGCCTCGCGCAAAGCCTCTGTTTCATTTAGATCGGCCTGCACAAATTTTGCGCGCGGATCGACCGCCCCGCGATGACCTTTGTAAAGACTATCGAAGACAACCGCCTCGTGGCCGTCATTTATGAGTTCTTCGGTGACCACACTGCCGATGTAACCGGCGCCGCCTGTAACCAGAATTCGCATGAGTCCAGTTTAGTTCAAGCTTGAGCGTGCGATCCCACAGGACAAGCTGTAGGTCGAACTCTAAACTAATCCTTTCTTTACCAGCCATTCATGCACAACAATTTTCTTGTCGCGCTTCAGACCATCAACCTCGTAGTTGAGCTTTCGCATCTCGTCCGTCGAGATCGCCCCGGCAAGTTTTCGCACGGCTTCCGCTAATGCCGGCACCCGCGTCAAAGCATCTTGCCGAGTGAGAAGGACTGCCTCGTAAGGTGGAAAGTAACGGCGATCATCTTCGAGTTGCACGAGATCCAACGCGGCTATGCGGCCGTCAGTCGAGTTGCCGGCGATCATGTCGACTTTATTCGAAGCCAGAGCAGTATAAGTCAGATCCAAAGCCATTTCGCGTGGCGGCTCGGCAAAGCGCAAACCATATGTACGCGAGAATCCGGGATAACCGTCGGCGCGCGAAACGAAGTCGTGACCAAAACCTGCGCGCCATTGCGGCGCATACCTGGCGGCATCTGAGATTGTTTTCAATTTCAGGCGGCGAGCATCGGCGCCGCGAACCAGGATTGCAAACGTATTCTCAAAACCCAGCGGCGCACTTACGTCGACGTTGAAGGTGGCGGCGTATTCACGCTTGACCTGATCGTAGACTATCCGCGGATCACTAATCGGAGGGTGATGCAGAATCTCGGTGTAAGAAGTTCCCGAGTATTCCGGATAGAGATCGAGCTTGCCGGCAACCAAAGAGCTGTGGCACAGGTTACCACCGAGATCGAATTGACGATCGACTGTGATGTTTTTGCTTTCCAACATCTGTGCCAACACTTCGGCGAGTAACTCTGACTCAGTGAAGTCTTTCGAACCGACGGTTATCTGGCTTTGATTTGAAGCCGACCTTGATCGGGCCCTCATGCCGCGCCAGGTTGCCAGGCCCATTAACGAAATCGCGATCAGCAGCACGACGCCGGCCAGTATTCGCAAAGACTTCCGCCCTCCTTGCCGGGCCATCGGATCGAAATGTTTTTCGATCACTCCAAAACCAAAGTCAGCAATCAGGGCCATCAACGCGGAGGGAACAGAGCCCGCCAGGAGAAGCCGATTATCGTCCAGTCTCAGGCCGCGGAAGATGTATTCGCCCAGTCCTCCCGCGCCCACTTCGGCAGCGATGATCGCCACACCAATAGTGATCACGACCGCGACGCGCACGCCGGTGAGGATCACACTCATCGCCAGCGGCAGCTCGACCTGCAAAAGGACCTGGCGGTCGGTCATTCCCATCGCCACGGCCGCTTCGCGCACGTTGCGATCGACACCCAGAATTCCCGTTACGGTGTTGCGAATGATCGGGAGCAGGGCGTAAAAGACCAGCGCGACGATGGCCGTCCGCGGTCCGATGCCGCCGATAAACGGCAATGGAATGAGAAAACCGAACAGAGCCAGACTGGGAATCGTCTGCATTACGTTGGCGGTCCCCAACACCGGCCCACGCAGGCGCTGGCGGCGCGTAATCAAAATTCCCAAGGGCAAGCCAATAGCAACCGCAATGACAATCGAGATCGTCACCAGCCAAAGGTGCTGCGCGATGTGCGCGAGAATGTCGGACCAGTTGGCTTTGAGAAATTCGAGCATCAGGGCGATTGACTTCGCGATCTTCTAAGTCCCGTTAGGGACGAAATATTTATAGATTCAGATTGCCCCTCGTAAGTCTTTCGCTCCGCAAGAGCGACATCTCGCCCCTTGTATCTACGGAGCGATAACAAAATCATTCTTCAACGTTTCCAAATATGACTGCGCCAGCTCATTCTTCGAACTGACAAACCCTTCCGGCGTCTCCAGCAAGACAATCCGCCCCGCGTCCATCAGCGCAATCCGCGACCCGAGCATTAATGCTTCGCGCACGTCGTGCGTCACGAAGATCACCGTTTTGCCGAGACTCGACTTTAATTCCGCAAACTCTTTCTGAAGCGAAGACCGCGTCAGCGGATCGAGCGCGCCGAACGGTTCATCCATCAACAGCAAAGGAGGATCGGCAGCCAGCGCAATCTTTTCGTCTCCAAACCAACCAGAGAAAGTAATTCGCCCACCCGCTGATCCACTCGTGATTCATCCCAATCTTCCAGGTGCGGCACCAGCGCAACGTTCTGCTTGACGGTGAAATGAGGAAACAGTCCGGCTTCCTGAATTACATAACCAGTGCGGCGGCGCAGACGGATCACATCCCATTCAGTCGTTGCTTTTCCTTCTACCAGGACCATACCCGCCGTAGGTGTCAGCAGGCGATTCACCAGCCTGAGCGTTGTCGTCTTCCCACAACCTGACTCTCCCAGCAATACCAGGGTTTCGCCCTGCTCAACATGCAGGCTGAGATGGTCGATGATCGGCCGGCCGCCGTTCACCCCGAAACTAACTTCGCGGAATTCGACTAGTGGTTCGTGTTTATTATCGGAGGACGGCATTATCGTTCGAAGTTCAAGAATATGCGGTTTCGAAACTGGCGTGCTAAGCTTACGACATGCTAGTCACAACGGGAAAGGTAAACGGTAGTGCGATCGAGGTTGAACCGGGCAGTTTACCTGAAGGCGCAAACAGTGACCATCCTCGCGGCTGAAGATGGCGAGGTCTTCGAACTTAATTCTTCCGATGAGGCGGCGATTCTTGCAACAATCGCCGAAGCAGAACGCGGCGAAGTCATAAACGCCTCCGACGTACTTGGACAGATTAATAACGCTTGAGTGGTCAACTCCCCGTTCGCATTGTTATTAGCGCGGCGCGCGCGATCATAGAAGCAGAGAAGTGGTGGAAGTCTAATCGGCCGAAGGCGCCCGATGCTTTTATCGAAGAGCTGGGGCGAGCGCTTCAGCTTGTTGCCTCGTAGCCTGCCATTGGCGCACGCGCTCAGAATGTCAGACTTACCGGAGTTCGACGCGTCCGATTAGCTCGCGTACGTTATCACCTGTACTATCGGGTTGGCGCGTCACCGCCGAGAATAGAAGTTCTCGCGCTTTGGCACACCAGCCGCGGGGCGTCACCGCCAATCTAGAAAAACCATTTCACATCTCGACTTTTTGGGTGATAGAGTCTCCCAGTTAAAGTGGTCTCAGCCCCTTTTCTTGAATCTGTTGAGGTATAGATGAGCCAAATCGATCACATTCATGCGCGCGAAATTCTTGACTCGCGCGGCAATCCGACGATTGAAGCCGACGTAACGTTGGTTAGCGGGGTCATGGGGCGCGCCGCCGTGCCTTCCGGCGCATCGACAGGCGAGCACGAAGCTGTCGAATTGCGCGACGAAGATCCAAAGCGTTACGGCGGCAAAGGTGTTTTGCAGGCCGTCCGAAATGTTAATGAAGTGATCGCGCCTAAGCTAAGAGGAATTAACGCGCCCAACCAGGCTGAAGTAGATCGGGTGCTAATTGAGCTCGATGGGACGCCGAACAAATCGAAACTTGGCGCGAATGCTCTGCTGGCTGTTTCAATGGCCAACGCCCGGGCCGCCGCGAATGATCAAAAACAGCCGTTGTATCGTTATCTCGGAGGCTCCACTGCGAATACATTGCCGGTGCCGATGATGAACATCATCAACGGCGGCGCTCACGCGGACAACAACGTCGACTTTCAGGAGTTTATGATCGTGCCGGTCGGCGCCGCGAAGTTCAGCGAAGCGTTGCGCATGGGCGCAGAGATCTTTCACACGCTGAAATCAGTCCTGAAGAAAAAAGGTTATGCGACCAGCGTCGGCGACGAAGGTGGTTTTGCCCCCAATCTGAAATCAAACGAAGAAGCGATTGAAACCATTCTGGAAGCGATCGCGCAGGCGGGCTATCGGGCCGGTGAGGAGGTCTTGCTGGCGCTCGATCCGGCGGCCAGCGAGTTTCTCGATGGCAACCGCTACGTCTTCAAGAAATCCGACGGGCGCAGACTGACGAGCGATCAGATGGTTTCCTTCTGGCAGGAATGGGTCGGCAAGTATCCGATCATTTCGATCGAAGATGGCATGGCCGAGAACGATTGGGACGGCTGGAAGAGTTTAACCGATGTGATCGGTCAACGCGTGCAGCTGGTCGGCGATGATCTCTTTGTCACCAACACGAAGTTTCTCCAGAAAGGAATTGAGCTGGGGGTCGCAAATTCGATTCTGATCAAGGTCAACCAGATTGGCACTCTGAGCGAAACGCTGGAATGTATTGAGGTGGCCAAGTCACATCGGCGCACGGCTGTCATTTCACATCGCTCCGGCGAAACCGAAGACGCTTTTATCGCCGACCTGGCAGTAGCCACTAATGCCGGCCAGATCAAGACCGGCTCGCTTTCGCGATCAGATCGGATCGCGAAATATAATCAACTGCTGCGCATTGAAGAAGAGCTGGGCGATGCGGCCGTCTATCCTGGCCGGTCGGCTTTTCTTAAGACGAAAATCTGAAAACCAATGGTGCACTTGCCAGGAACCGCCGGAGTGATACACGAAATCACACGACAAGGCCTGAGCGCGATATCTTGTTCGTGATCGTTCGTGTGATTTCGTGGATCGTCTTAGTCTTTAACCAGGTGGAGAGTGACCGACGATGAATCT